>WLWG01000685.1_pt1 | contig 33921 bp, 47 predicted proteins | sample 6712871 | NCBI WGS metagenome assembly WLWG01 (sample SAMN12718693, study PRJNA515312) | sponge metagenome | isolation source: marine sponge | host: Mycale hentscheli | place: New Zealand: South Island, Marlborough, Capsize Point | collected 2003-05-01
AGCATGTATAGATCTAAAGATTTAAATAATGCATTAAGATTTGCAAGTAAGACTAGTTTACACATGACTGGTCAAGCTATTGATATAGATATGGATAATACAGATATATCAAATAAAGATGTGTTTGAGTTTATTAAAGATAATATTGACTTTGACACTTTGATATGGGAGTTTGGTGAAACAAATCCTTCATGGGTACACGTTAGTTATAGAGAAGGTAAAAACAGAAAGCAAGTATTAGAAGCTTATAAAGAAGAAAACAACGGATTAACTAAATTTAAGATGTATGAGCCAAGAAAAGAAAAAGAAAAAGTTCAAAGAAACAAAAGTGGGGAAGTTTCTACTAGGAAAATCAGGACTGTTTCAAAGCTTAGCGGAAACAATACCAGATAAAGGAGTATTAGGCCTCGTTAAGAAGCTTATACATCAAGATGATAGTTTACCACAGCCAGATAAAGATACCGCTTTAAAAATGCTTGAAATAGACATAGTTGAAATTGAGTCTGTTACTAGAAGATGGGAAGCTGACGCTATGTCAGATAGTTGGTTAAGTAAAAACGTAAGACCCCTCACATTAATTTTTATTACATTTGTTTATACAGTAGGTTTTTTTCTAGAATATGAATTAGACAATATTAATCAGATCTTATTACTTATAATAGGAGCTTATTTTGGAGGTCGTTCATTTGAAAAAACCAGGACTTAGTATATATTTATAATTTAAATATAGTTATAACTCTATTATAGACTTTATAATATATATTATATATATAATACCTGTAAAATGAGTAAAAGAAAAACATTAATTAAGAAGTTAGACAAGGTATTTAGCTTATACATAAGAAATAGAGATGCTAATAAAAAAGGTGTTTGTTCTTGTTGTACTTGTAAAAAGAAATTACCTATAAAACAAATACACTGTGGACACTTTATGAGTAGACGACATTACTCTACAAGATGGGATCCCGAAAACACTGCTGCTCAATGTGCTGGTTGTAACACGTTTAATCAAGGAGAACAATTTAAGTTTGCTTTATATTTAGATAATAAATATGGAGAAGGTAAAGCAGAGAAACTACTACAAAAGTCCAGAAAAACAGTAAAGTTTAGCATTCTAGATCTACAAGAAATGTTTGAAGAGTTTAAAGAGTTATTAAAAGAGGTAGAAAAATAAACATAGTTTTAGCAAAGAGGCGTATGCCTATTTATTAATTAGAAACTTACTTGCTACACTTTAAATTATGTACCAGAGTCTCTTGTTGTTCAGCCCTTGAGCTGCTTGTCTATACTCGTAAGATCCTGGCTTTGGACCTCTCACTTCCGTGTAGCATCCTGTAGCCATTTTCTCTTCGAGTTCTGTGAAATTTACATTCATAGTTTAAATATAATAAAAAAAAAACTAATAAATATTTTTTTATGTCAGTATTATATTGTAATATAGCACTAGAAAACACTTACAATGTATAAAAACAACAACACTGGCGAAGAGCCAACTGCAAAAGATTCTTTACTTATTGAGAATCAATATGCTATACGAGCACTAAGAAGAGAGCTTGAAAAGCAACAACTAATCCATAATAATGAAATGGAAGAATTACGTAAATTAATACGTAACCTAAGATCTACTGTAGAACAGTGGACTAGAGCAAATAGTGATTTGTATAATCAAATAGAAAGACAAAAGTTTAACCCTAATAAAATGTACGATGGAATCCAAGAAGTATAAAAGTACTATAAGTAAACTGACTGCTAAAGCTGATAAAGAGTTTAGTGGAAATAATTTCAAAGTTACACAAGTATTTCTAGATAACGGACATAATCCAGATTTTTGGAGTAACGGACAATTCCCTTTCAAAGAAGGTAATGTTATAGAATATACTTTAGATGAGAAATATAACAAAGGAAAGTTGTCTTACCCTCATCCTAAATTTCCAGAGAACATGGTAAATAAAAAAGATCAAATGAAAAAGAGTATACCAAGTCAATCTAGTCAAATGACACAACAAGAGTCAATAGCTAGAAGTGTGGGATTTAATAATGCAAGCCAGTTAGTGCTTACAGATGAATTTCAAAAGTATAATATAGATAAAGATGACGACGGAAAAGAAGTTATGTTATCTAAGAGACAAATAAAAATGTTAGATCAGGTAGTTATATCGGCTAACGTTATCTATAAACAACTATTAATAAAACCAGAATAAAATGGACAGAGCAAAAGATAAACCAATATTCGTAGGAGGAGTATATCCAAGCGAATCAGATAAAGATTTTATAATTCTTAAGCAAAGAGTAAACAGGGAACAACTAATGACATATTTAAATAACCCACACGTAGTACAACTTGCTAAAGAAAAAGGAGGATATTTAGACTTTGATGTAGTAAAAACACAAAAAGGTAACTTGGCTATAAAGCACAATGAGTTTGTGCCAGAGAAACAAGTAACAACAGCAGATCACAATCCAGATAGAAATTTAAACGACAATCCATTTGTAAACTAGCATGATTCTACAAATAGCTGACCAACTTGATAAAATTAATAAAATCAGAAATGGTGAAATTAAAGAAGGTCTTGGCTTAGGGATTAAATCGTTTGATACATATTTTAGATTTAAAGAAGGAACATTTAATATATTCTTAGGTCATTCTAATGTAGGAAAGACTCATAGCGTATTATATTTTATGTTCCTTTATGCTTTAAAACACAACTTAAGATTTCTAGTCTATACAGGAGAAAACGAACCATATAGTATAGTAAAAAAATTAATAGAATATAAAGAGGGAATACCCATTAACAAAATTGATGAGGAAAAGTTGAAAGAAGGAAGTTCGTGGGTAGACTCTCATTTTAAATTTATAAGTATAGATGAATTGTATAGCTATAAAGATCTATTACAATTAGGAACTAAGATAAAAGAATCATGGGATTATCAAGGATTTTTAATAGACCCATATAACTCGTTAGAAAAGGATAGAGACTTGTTTAGATCTGTAGGTGGACACGAGTATGATTATAAAGCTGCTTCAGATATGAGAATGTTTTGTCATAAAACAGGAGTTGCTTTGTGGTTAACTGCACACGCTGTAACAGAAAGTCTAAGAAAATTACATACTTCATCGCATGAGTACGCTGGACACCCTATAGCTCCGATGATGAGTGATTGCGAAGGTGGTGGTAAGTGGTCAAATAGATGTGATAATTTTATAGTGTTACATAGATACGTACAACATAATTTAGATTGGATGATCACAATGTTGCATGTGAGAAAAGTAAAGGACACTGATACAGGAATGATGCCTACCACGCTCGATAGTCCTGTGCAGATTAGAAGTATAATAAATAATGTAGGATTTAGTATAGGAGGAGATAATATGAGAGATTTGATATATGAACGTACTGGAAGTAGCATACAAAAAACATAAAATTTGGTTAAATATATGTAAGTCATTTGGTCTAGATAAATTTACTTCAGAGGATATAGTACAAGAGATGTATATAAAATTACACCACATAACAGAAAAAGGAACAGATATAAGCTATAAAGAAAATGATATTAATTACTATTACGTTTTTAAGATACTTTACACTTTATTTTTACAACTTAAGAAAAAACAAAACAAAGTAAGATTTGCAGATGAAGAATTATTAAGACATGTGGAAGGACCAGATCAAATGAATTATAAAGAAATAGAAGATAGGTTTAATGAGGAGTTTGAGAAATTACATTGGTATGATCAAAAGGTTTTTGAAATAGTATCATCTGGTACAAGGATTTCAGAGTTAAGTAGAAAAACTACAATAACATATATTAGTTTGTATAATACTTATAATAAAGTAAAAAAACATCTTAAGAAAAAAATGGGATTATGAAAATAGAAAAAGCCATTAAGAGGTATTTCAAAAATGGATATAGAATGGCAAGAGGAGTTAAAACAAAAAAAGAAATGAAGTTAGGAGATTTTACAGCAAAGATTATAAATATAATTACTTTAGGTAAAGGAAAAAAAATAGCAACATTTATAGCAAAATTATTTGGTTATAATGATTGCGGATGTGATAGAAGACAAGAAGAGATGAATAAATATATATTTACAAAAAATGGAGTTAGAAAAAAAAATGATTGAAGAAGATTATAATAATTATAAAGAATTTTTAAAGATAATTGAAACAGGATTTACAGATAAAGATTTAAATATAGTATACGAATTACATGCTAAATATTTTAATCACAAGTTTAATATACCGTGCGGATGTGGAGGAGCTAAGAAGATTGATGTTATTAATAGTTGGATTAAAGATTTAACAAAAGTATACAAAAATGGTATGGAAGCCTAGAAGTTCAATGTTGCAACACAACGTTGCTAAAGGTAAGAAGTCTGAAGAAAAGTTTAAAAACATCATGGAAGGTATAGGTATTAGATGCGTAAAAACAGGTACAGAATATGATAAGTATTATAATATAGATTTTTTTGTAGGTAACAAAACACCGGTAGATCTTAAAGGTTCAAAAAAAACAGATAGTATTTGGTTAGAAAAAAGAAATATTTACGGAGGTAAAGGATCTCTTTATGGTTTTGCAAAATATATGGTTATGGATTTAGTAGATATTAATACATTTATATTTTATAACAGATTAGATCTTGTACAATATATAAGTAGATTTAAGGATGTATGCACAGATAGAGGACAATATTATTGTATTTACACAAGACCGGGAAACAAAGAACAAATAATTAAAGTGCGAGAACACGACTTAAGACCTTATGAAAAAATTAGAATTCAATACTAGAGTACCAGATACAGATTTCGATAAAGCTTTAACAAGTAAAAAACTTGATAATTTAAAAGATTTACAATACTTAGTTAATTCACAGGTAGTAAACAAATTATTACTTGATTATAAAAAAGCAAGTCCTGATAATCAAGATTTAGAGACGTTAATTAACGCTGTAACACAGATACATTTTTACGTAAACGAATTACAGAACGACAGACATCTTTTGATGTTAAGCATAAAAGAATATAGATTAGATAAAATAAGAGCAATTGAAAGAGCTAGAAGGGTTGAAGCAAAACTATCCACAAAAAAGGATAGAGATTTGGGTTGATGTAGAGTTAGATGAAAACACCATCTATTTAGGAGCTGAGGAGATATTACATAGTAAAGTTTTAGAACAAGTAAATACTGTCTGGATGGATTTTGAAGCTGTGCCTAATATGTATGAAGAAGTTAAAATAGAATTTCAAAATATGGATTTGTTTTTTCAAGTAATACAGAAGATTTACTTTGTACAAAATAAAACATTACAAATAGAAATAAATTTAAAATTAAATGAATGAAAATAACACTACTAGACGGAATCACTTACGATGTTAAAGAGTTAAAAGAAAAAGCTAAAGATGATGATTTTTATTATGGACATTTAGGTAAATATGCTTTTAGTTCATCGAATCTAAAACTACTACTACAATCACCTAAAACATACAGAAACGTATTAAAATACGGAAACTCCGAAAACCAAGCACTAAGAGACGGATGGTTGTTTCATACTTGTGTTTTAGAGCCACACGTGTTTGATGCACAAATTTATGTTGATGTTCAAAGTAAGAACACAAAAAAATATAAAGAAGCAGTTGCTGAACATGGTAAGGTGTTTACTATGAAAGAAAAAAATGATGCTGAAAGATTAACCGATGCTCTGTTACGAAACGAAATGGTATTGCAAAAGTTAAGTGGAGCAGAGTTCGAGGTGCCTGAAATTGGTACTGTAATGGATTTTCCATTTAGAGCAAAAGCAGATATATTAAAACCAGGTAAAGCAATGTACGATTTAAAAAGTACAAGTGCTATACAGGGATGGAAGTATGCGGCAGATAAATATGGTTATGATGTACAATGTTATTTATATTGTGAGCTATTTAATATAAAGCCTGAAAACATGGGATTTATAATAATAGATAAAGGCTCGTTAGATATAGGATATGCAGAAGCAAACATAGATTTTTATAAAAGAGGTGAGCTTAAAACATTAAAAGCCCTTAGTACATTTAGAGATTGGTTTATGGAAGAATCTGATCTCGATCAATATTATATAAATATAGAATTATGAAACACTACATTAAAAAAGAAGATCTTAGATATTACTTAAGAACAACAAAAAAAGATATTGCCTTTCAAAAAAGGATAGTAAAGTATTTAGTTTATGGAATACCACAATTACTGTTGTGGAGTATCATGTGTATAAATTTTTTGTTCTATATTTTTACAGGGAAAGTAGGATAGAAACTTTATTGTTATAATTAAAAAAAAAGTATTATATTAGCTGTATGAACACGACAATAAGAGTACTTAACTACATAGCTACCGAGAAATACGGTGCTAGTAATTACTTTAAAGCCGAGGACAATGTACAAGATATGATTCTAATAGACTATCTTGAAAACAAGACTGCTTGGAGAGAAGAAGCTATAGTATAGTAATCTAAATAACGAAATAACACAAACTCAATATGAATATTCTAAAAGAGGCAAACAGAATAGTCAATGAACGTTCTGAAGAAAAATCAAGACAATACGGACCATTTGAAGAAGGAATGGAAAGATGTGCAAAGATTGCAAGTGGCATGACTGGTAAAGATCTGAAAGCATCAGATTGTTATGCTATAATGGTAGCACTAAAACTATCAAGACATAGCTATAAATATAAGGAAGACAATTTACTAGATGCTGTTGCTTATTTAGGATCTCTAAATAATTACATACAGAGAAATAGTCCTTTTGAAGATATAGTATGAAAACTGCAATTATAAACTTATTAGGCAATGTGCCTATAAGAAAAAATTCACATAGTGCTGGTTGGAATTATGTTATAGCTAGTATTATAGAAGATAGATATAAATCATATCCAGACTTTATTAATAAACCACCAACAGATCTTAACAAGTATGATCTTATAGTTATCAATAACGGTGTTAATTATAAATCAAATAAGTTCAATTTTTTTGGTGGTGTACAGCAAGGAACTATAGATAAATTAATTGCATTATCAACTTATAATAATAAATTAATAAGCTTTAATGAATCTGTAGATTTTAGATACTTGCTAAAACGTAAAGAGATAACTACTATTCCAAATAGAGAAGTTAGTACAGAATACACGTTTAAAGATAAAATGATAGTTGGTGATTCTCATAGTGTATCTATATATGAAAAAGGTTATGGTATTTTAAGACTAGATGGAAAAACTTTACATGGTTTCTTAAAAGATCCTTATACCTACATTAATTTTGATGAGCTAAAAGAAGTCACTTTGTATTTTGGTAACATCGATGTAAGGTTTCACTTGTGTAGACAAGAGGATCCAGTACAAGCAACATTTGATCTAATAGACAAGTACGTTGAATTTATAGGAAAATTAACTTCACAAGGGAAAAAGGTAACTGTACAAGGCTTGCTTCCTATAGAAGACATATCTAGAAAAATACCTAATACAGGTTTATATAAAGATAGACCTTACTTCGGAACACAAGAACAGCGTAATTGGTTAAGAGAAGAAATTAACTTTGAACTTAGAAGACAAGCAACTAATCACAACTACACTTATCAACCAATGTGGTTAAATTATCCATTAGAGTTTTTTATGATGGAATCAAGACAATCAGTACATATTTGTCCTGACTGGTACCTTAATAAAGATTTTATAGATGTTGAATAAATTTAAGCAATACTACAGTAAAGCTAAGATGAATCAAGAAAGATTATATCAAGGCTACACTTGGACTAAAGAAGATATTAATGATGATCTAATTTATAACGTACCTATATATGATGTAGTCAATAGAAAGTATGCAGCCTTTAGTTCATTATTAGAAGCAATTAAAAAAAAACATGATGACCCAAAACAAAACGGAAAGTATTTCAGTAACCACGAAATTAGTGATATTGATTTTATGTATATGTGTTATTTATTCCGTCTATGTGGTAGCGGTATTAATTATAAACCTAAGCAATCTGTTCCATTTCATACACATGGTTTTGGAAATTTTTGGATAGTAGACTTGATTAGGTTAGGTATATTTAAGAAAGAAGGATGGCTTAAAAACTTACCTTTAAAAAAATACTCAGATAATAAAGGATATTTACTTCCAATGATTCCTGGTGGATTAAGAAGTTTTATATTAGAAGAATCTTTAATTTTGTTTTATTGGATGTACAGTTATATGTATGATTTAGAAATCTACGAATTAGTTGATATAGGCAATGAGTATTTACAACAGTTAGGATATAAAAAGCAAAACTTTGTATTGACAGCTTTTGCAATGGATATGGCAGAGTATTTTCCTAATAAAGTAAAAAGAGACAGTAAAGTCTATATAGGTACAAATGCCAAAAAATGCTTAAAAGAAATTTATCCTAATGTTAAAGGGATAGGTAGTAATTTAAATGTTACTAATGATTTGTTAGACGAATTGTGTAATTTAACAGGAAACTACAGTTACAAATATGACATGGAAGATGTTGCTTGTGATTTTATAAGATATAAAAACAATTTTCAAAGTCCACATCATATAAAAATGAATAACGGAATTAAATACTATAACAATGTTTTTAAATAAACAAAAAGACGATTCTAATATAGACGAATTTCCTAGTAAAAGAAGTGCGTTGTTTCATTATTTAAACATGACAAAAAATTTTAAATCGTCATTTAAAGAAATGGTTGTAGTAAATGTAGATGGCTATAATGTCATAGATGAAAGTAGATCTAATCCTTATGGTGCGAAATCAAGATTTGGTGAGTACTTAGTTCAAAACGTAAAAGAAAAAGAAATAGTTTACGTACAACCTAGAGTGGGGTTTGCAGGAATTAGCTTATCTTATTTATGTAAAAAATATAATAAGAACCTAACGCTAGTGATGCCTTCTAGTAAGAAAACAAGTGAACATCAAAGATTATGTATAGAGATGGGAGCTAAGCCTTTATTTTGTAGAATAGCAGCAATGCCAAATGCAAATATAATTGCAAAGCAATATGCGGAAGAACGTAATGCTTTTTTCGTACCACTAGGATTAAAGCATGAATATGTAACCGCAAACGCAGTAAAAGCAATACATGATTATTTTAAAGATAAAGAAAAACCTAAAAGAATGTGGACGGTAATTAGTACAGGTGTATTAACTAGAGCATTGCAAATAGCATTACCTGATACTGAGTTTTTTGCTGTAGCTGTTGCAAGAAATATCCAACAAGGTGAATTAGGTAGAGCTAAGTTTTATTCTTATCATAAAGCTTTCACAAGCGAATCAGATGTTGTACCACATAAATTTAATAGTGAAAGATGTTACGATAGTAAAGGTTGGGATTACATGTTAAGGTATGGGCAAAAAGGTGATTGGTTTTTTAATGTAGCAGGACAAGCTCCAGAATCAAGTATAAAACCAGAGAGCATAGACTCTTATAGAGATTGGAATGATTTAAAAGATTTTGTATGAATTTTAATAACGCAAACGACGCTTTTAAAGTATTGTATGAGAAGATACATCGTAAAGGCAAAACAATAGGAAACACAATGGCATTATTTAATATAGGATTTAATATAGTAAAACCTTTAGATAATGTAATAAAAACAGATTGGAGAAACTGGAACAAAGATTATGCTGAATACGAATGGCAGTGGTATTTATCAGGTAATCCAAGTGGAAATGAAATAGCTAAACGTGCAAAGATTTGGAACAATTGCATGGACGAACTAGGCAACGTGAATTCTAATTATGGTTATCATTGGAAACAAGGTAATCAAATAGAGTACGTAGTGAAAGAACTAAGTAACGATCCTAATAGTAGACGTGCTAGTATAAGTATATATGATGCTAAAAACAGACACAACTTTGATAAAGACACACCATGCACTTATGCTATAAACTTTAGTATATATAAAGATAAACTAAATATGAGCGTTCTAATGCGCTCTAATGACTTGTGGTACGGTTTCTGTAATGATCAATATTGTTTTAGTAAACTACAAGAGAAAATTGCAAACACATTAAATAAAGAAGTTGGTTACTATTATCACTTCGCACAGAATTTACACTTATATAATAACTTTTTAAATAAACAACAATGAATATATACGAATTAATAAGATCTTGGGCTAAACAACGTGGCATATATGACTCAGGAGATCCAAAAACACAGTTAGTTAAATTAGTAGAAGAACAAGGAGAACTTGCAGAGGCGATACTTAAAAATGATCCTGTAGAAATAGAAGACGCTATTGGAGATATGATAGTAGTGTTAACAAACTTAGCTTATTTTTATGATCTTAAAGTTGAAGACTGTATTGACAGTGCTTATGATGAAATAAAAAACAGACAAGGTAAAATGATTAACAATACATTTGTTAAAGATGAGTAGAATAGTTACACTAGTAAAAGAAGTAAACATGCTAACTAGGTTAAATGTGTTTAAAAATACAAGAAAGAGAGAATATGTAGAAGCAAGGTCTTTATTAATGACAGTACTTAGAAAGTATTTTAAATATAGACTAGCAGATATACAAAACGTATTTCATCAACATGGCTATGCTGTAACTCATGCTACTATAATACATGGACTTAAATCTTTCGATATGTATCTAAACTATAGCGAAGATCTAAAAGAGTGGTATCATGCAATTGTGCTAGATTTATCTAATGATGTAGGCGAAGCTAGAATTGATTTTATCATACCTAAATTAAAGTATTTATCAGATGATGACTTACTTATTCTAACTAATCAAGTAAAAGAAATGTATGAAGAGGCTATTATAAATATGAACGATTAATTATACAAACTGTACATAAATACAGTAAAAAAGGAAATGGCAAAGGATAAAGATCAATTTTTAGAGGTGTTTGCTAGTAAGTTAGGCAACGTAAGCAAAGCGTGTGAAGCAACAAATGTGTCACGTAGAACATTTTATAATTGGCTAAAAGAAGAAGAGTTTAGTAGCAAGGTTGATGATGTTAGAGAAGGCTTAATTGATTTTGCAGAAGCACAACTGTTATCTAATATAAAAGATGGCAAGACGGCTGAGATATTATTTTACTTAAAGACTAAAGGAAAGAAGAGAGGTTATATAGAGAGACAAGAAGTGGAGACTGTTGGTGAGAATATGTTTGAAGTTAAGATAGTAAAGAATGAAACAGATACAGACTAATATTGTATTTGAAGAACTAGAAAAAACATCAAAGGCTAAAATACGTGTATTTCAAGGAGGTAGTAGAAGTGGAAAAACTTTTAATATTTTACTTTGGATAATATTTAGCTATTGTCATCAAAATAAGAATAAGACTATATCTATATGTCGTAAAACTCTACCTAGTTTAAAAGCTTCAGTACTTAGAGACTTCTTAGAGATACTTAGATCTAACGAATTATATAGTGAATTATATCATAACAAAACTTCTAATGAATACTGGTTAAATGGAAATCTCATTGAATTCTTTAGCCTCGATATGGGATCCAGAGTAAGAGGTAGGAAGAGAGATCTACTATTTGTAAATGAAGCTAACGAAATAGATTACGAGTCGTGGTCACAGTTATTGTTTCGAACAGATGGTGGAATTATCATTGACTACAACCCTCATGACCAGTTTCATTGGATTTATGATAAAGTGTTAGACAGAGATGATTGTCAACTACACATATCTACTTATATGGATAATCCATTTATAAGCAAGACACTAAGAGACGAAATAGAAAGATTAAAGATAACAGATCCTGAATACTGGAGAGTCTATGGACTAGGACTACGAGGTCAGAATAGATCATTAGTGTTTAAGTTTAATATTACAGATAAGATACCAGAAGAAGCAAAGCTATTAGCATACGGATTAGACTTTGGATTTAGTAATGACCCAAGCTCAATGTGTGCTACTTACGTCTTAGGAGATGACATGTATGTTGAAGAACTTTTATATACTACAGGATTAACTAATCAAGATATTAGTAGAGAGTTTGAAAAATTAGGTTTAGATAGAAGAGATGAGATATTTGCAGATAGTTCAGAGCCTAAATCAATTGAAGAGCTTTATAGAATGGGATGGAATGTAAAAGGTAAAAAGAAATATGAGATTAACTACGGTATAGATCTTATAAGAAGATACAGATTAAATGTGACTAAAGATAGTACTAATGCTATAAAGGAATTAGAAAGCTATAAGTTTATAGAGGATAAAAATGGCAATGCTACAAATAAGCCATTAGACAAAAACAATCACTTCTGTGATAGTCTACGTTATTCAGTAGTTCATAAATTGTCTTATCCTAATTATGGTAGATACGCTATTAAATAAAAAAAGGAGGAAAGGCCTAATCTACAAAGGCCCTTCACTCCTATCACGAAACACACAACCGATCAAAGTGAGTGTCGTGTTTGACTAAACATTATTATGAAATCAAATCGATCGGAATTAAGTTCTATGATTAAAATCATCCACTAAATCTTGTGGAGTTATATCAGGTCTATCTACTATTTCAAGGAATGCCTCAGCATCTCTTCTTAGATAATAATCACCATCGAAAAAATATCCTCTTTTATTAGATTCTGCACATTGAGCTAAATAAGTTTTAGCACCATAGTTAAAAAATATATCTGATGTTTCAATGTCTACTTTAGACTTTAACATCCCTATTACTGATTGCTCTAGTAAAGTTTCTGTGTTTGTTTTTGTGTTTTTCATACTGCTAATATACAACATTTTTTATTAATAATACAATTTATGTAAAAAAAAAACCTACTAATTAAAGTAGGCTTAATTTTAAATATGAACAAGTTCTATCCATTATAGTCTGCCTTTTAAATAATCATCCACCAAATCTTGTGGTGTTATATTAGGTCTGTGTATAATGTCTAAGAAATTATTAGCATCCTCTAGTAAAGTATTATGATAATTTTGTTCATTGTAAAGATACTCTGTATAATCTAAAGCATTAGTTTTTACAGCACCAAAATTAAAGAATATGTCCGATGTATCAATATCTACTTTAGACTTGAACATCGTTTGTGTAGTTTGTGTTTTTGTTTTCATACAGCTAATATAATAAATTTATAATACACCGAACAATTTTTATAAATTTTTTTTTAGTAAAGTTATTTTTGTTATTATATATATATGAACGTAAAGGTAAAAGTGCCAACAACTTTGTCTGAATTAACTTTATCTCAATACCAAAAGTATTTAAAGATACAAAGCGAAAATGAAGACAACACGTTTGTAGCACAAAAAATGATAGAGATATTTTGTGACCTACCATTAGATAAGGTTATAAGAATGAAATGGAGAGACGTGAAAGAGATAACAGAAGAGTTAGGTGAATTATTTGATAAAGAGTCAACTTTTATTAAGAAGTTTACATATAAAAATCAGAACTACGGTTTTATTCCTAATTTAGATGAGATTTCATTTGGAGAGTTTGTAGATTTAGATTCATGTTTACAAGATTGGCAAAGAATGCATCATGCTATGCAGATCTTATATAGACCTATAGACATACAAGTAAGAGGTAGATACAATATAAAAGATTATGATGGTGTGTTAGATGACAAAATGAAAGATATACCTTTAAACATAGCTTTAGGATCGGTTTTTTTTTTGTTGAATTTAGGCAAAGAGTTGTCGGAAGTTACGATGGACTATTTCAACAAGGGGATACTGGAGGGACATTCACAAGTGAAGGAGGATTTAATGCCAAATGGAGTTGGTATCAGAGCTTTTTCGAGGCAAGTCAAGGGGATATTAGAAGGTTTGAAGATATATCCAAACTCAGGTTACACAAAGTATTAATGTATTTAGAATATATAACAGAAAAGGCAACATTAGAAAATCAAAGATTAAAAAGAAATTATGGCAGATAAAGCACAAAGAGGATTCTATTTAGTAACTGAAGCAATAAAAGACGAATTAATACTTAATCAAGGTATAAAGACTGCAACTTTTGGAGATATATCTGATATAGATTTACAAAAACAAACTATGTTTCCATTAGGACACGTAATAATAAATAATGTAACTAATTTAGAGAAAGTATTACAGTTTTCTTTTACAGTACTAACTATGGAGCAAATTGACTCTGTTAACGAATATGTAGATGATTTATGGACAGGCAACTCTAATATGCAAGATATTTTGAATACACAGTTAGCAGTATCTAATGGTTTAATAGCAAAATTAAAAAGAGGACAGTTATATGCTGATGGCTATGAGTTAGTAGGTAATCCTACTTGTGAACCATTTTTTGATAGGTTTGAAAATATACTAGCAGGATGGGCAACAACTTTCACAGTACAAATATTTAATGATACAAACGCTTGTTAATGGATTTTAAAAGGACAAAAGAAATATTAGTAGAATTTGCTAGCGCAGTAGTTAAGCTAGCTAAAAGAAACGCTAGAAAGAAAAAAGCAAGTGGTTCTCTACAAAGATCTATAAGTTATAACTTACATGAGAGTGAAAACTCAATGGAGTTAGATTTTAAGATGAATAGCTATGGTAAATATATAGATGCTGGTGTAGATGGAAAGAAAGTAAAATATGGTTCTAGAAAGTTTGGATTGCCAACATACAGTTATAAAGATAAAATGCCACCTACTAAAAAGCTAGATAAATGGGTAGTTAGAAAAAACCTTAAAGGAATAAGAGACGATAAAGGAAGATTTAAAAACAGACAATCACTTTTATTTGCAATATCAAAGAGTATATTTAGACGAGGATTTAAACCAACATATTTCTTTACACAAGCATTTGAACAAGAATATAAAAAACTACCAACCGATTTTTTAGACGCATATTCTTTAGACGTATTAGATTTTTTAGAACAAACAACAAAGACACAATAACATGGCATTAATAAGATTAAGAACACCATATTTCATAGAACACACGGCAAGTCAAACAGTAGGCTCAGCTGATTTAAAAATAACAATAGGAGGTGTTACAAGATATGTAATACAAAAGGACACGACATCTAATGCTGTATCGTTTGAGGTTTCTGAATTAATAAGAGAATATTTATCACCATCGTTTAGCGGAACATTACCTGTAACATCTACTGATATTGCAAGTTTAACAGTTTACGCAGATATAGATTTAGACTTTTATACTAATAATAAAAAAGTAAGAGCAGCAAATACAGCTGCAGGTAGTCCAGACACACCTATAGGGTCTGAACATGAAGATTATGATATATATGGGTTTGAAGCTTATTCAGAATTTACAGAAGGAAAAAATCATGTATTATCAGCAGGACAAATGTTACAAAGTGCAACAACTGTTTATGTACCAGAAAATACAGCAAGTTTCATTCCTGTAGAATCATCAAATGCTGTTTCTTATTTTGCAATAGCAAGTAACGTTGCTGATGGCACTGAGGTACAACCTGTGACCGGTTTAAATGTTACTGTTAAAAGAGTATGTGAACCTGTTTTTGAAATAATTAGATTAGTGTTTTTAAATAAATTTGGTGCATTACAAGAGTTTTATTTTAATAAAAAAAATACAGTAGCTTTAAATGTCAGTCAGCAAGATTACGAAAGCAAGCTTTTAACAGCAAACACTAACTATAGTATAACAGCACATCAAAAATACGTGTATAATAAACAGGGTTTAGAAACAATAACATTAAACACAGGTTATATAGACGAGGCTCAATTTGAAACCATAAAGCAAATAATATTATCTGAACAAATATGGGCACAAATAGGAACTAGTACTTTTCCTATAAATGTAGTATCGAATTCTTTAACAAAGAAAACAAAAATAAATGACAAATTAGTAAATTACAGTTTAGACTTTGAGTTTGCTTATGATGTTATAAATAGCGTAAGATAATGACTAAATTTGAATTGTATATCAATAGCCAGAGAGTTGAGCTATTTAAGGATGAAAGTGTAAGCTTAACAGAGACGATACAAGATATAAGAGATATATCTAAAGTGTTCACGGACTTTACAAAACCATTTACTTTACCAGCATCTGACACGAATAACAAAATATTTAAACATTATTACAGATTTAATATTGCAGAAGGATACACTTATGATGCAAGAAAAATGGTTGATGCTAAAATAGAACTTAACACAATACCATATAAAGAAGGTAAAATTAGACTAGAAGGAGTTGATCTTGAGAACAGTAAACCTAAAGCTTATAGAGTTACATTTTTTGGAAACACGGTTAATTTACCAAACACATTAGGAGATGATGAAATAAACTCTTTAACATGGTTAAGTAACTTCAACACTACTTATAGTTATAGTGAAATAGAAAACACGATAATAAGTACAACAGGTAAAAACTTTACTCTAGACAGTACACTATATACAGCGGCTTTAATAGTACCATTAATTTCTAACACAACAAGACTTTACTATGATTCAACTTTAGAAATACCTTACTTAAATACAGATGGAACAGTAAACTCATTTTTAGGAGGTAATTTATATCCAACTAACGCATCTAGTCCAGGGGTAAATGATGTACATGGTGTATATTTTGAAGATCTAACATACGCAATAAAAGCACATTTAATTGTAAAAGCTATAGAAGATCAATACGATGATATTGTATTTAGTGACGACTTCTTTGATCTTACAAACGGTCCAGATGCATATAAAAATTTATATGTATTGTGTCAAAGAAAAGAGGGTAGGATATTTGAAGACATGTCAGTATTTGAAAAGATTATAGATAATTTTGAAACTAAAGCAAATTTAAATATTGCAGTATCTGGAGCAGCAGTAAGAATATTTAATTTAAATCCTAACCAAACTGTTTATGGTGTATGGACTATAAATAGTCAACAAGCTTACCCAACATTTACAGCAGTATTAAGAGAAGGAAGTGAAGAAGTGTTACGTAAAGAATTTACAGGTGGTACTAATACACAAGGAATAGTAAGTCAACATTTGACTAATACAAGTCAAGGATACACTTTAACAATAGAGACTCAAAGTGGTTTTATAATACCTAGTGTAACATTTCAAGGTACAACTCCAAATGGTAATTCATTAACTGCTCAAACGACTTCACAAATAGATGTGCAAAATGAAAAGGAGTTTATAATACAAAATCATTTACCAAATTTAAGAGTAATAGACTTTTTAACAGGACTTTTTAAAATGTTTAATTTAACAGCTTTTCAAAAAGATGGAATAATACATGTGAAAACTTTAGATAGTTTTTACACTAACGGAACTATAAGAGATATTACAGAGCACGTAGACCCACAAACAATACAAATTGATAAAGCTTTACCATATAAAAAAATTAAATTTAAATATGAAGATACAGACTCAATATTAGCTAAACAACATTTTGAAACACAAGGTACAAGATGGGGTGCTATTAGTTATTCTGAAACAGGAGATTTAAATTCTAATCCAACAGAATTTATAGTAGAAGCACCTTTTGATCATTTAAAGTATGAAAGAATAAATGCAAGTAATACAGATATACAGTGGGGTTTTATGGCAGATGAAAAAAACGAACCTTACTTTAAAAATGCAGTATTATTTTTAGGTGAGTTTGTTCAGACGAATAATGATTTAAGGTTTTTGCAATCAACATCAGGAACCGGAGCAATTAGAGATATTAATAAGTATTGGATGCCATCTAATACAGTGAGTAGAGATTCAACAGTTAGTAAAGAAAGTATACATTTTAATGTTGAGTTAAGCGAGTGGACTAGAACCTCTGCTTTTACTGAAACACTGTTCGATAAATATTATAGATTTTACATTGCAGGTATATTTAACTCTGCAAAGAGATTAACAAAAATATCAGCTAGATTGCCAAAAAACTTTATACTTAATTATACTTTAGCTGATACAGTTATGATAGATCAAGAGAAGTATAAAATAAACAGTATAACTACAGATTTACTTACAGGTAAAAGTCAATTAGAGTTATTAAATGAAACAGTTAACGATGCAGCAGTAGTACAAGATGACACAGGTGGAGAGGGAGGTCAAACTGGTGTACCTGAAACAAATGTATTAACTTTATATCAATGTGATAGTCCTAACGCGACTTTTGAATCTGCTAGTACATTAGCAACATTAAATTTAGCTATAAACACAAGAGTTGAAGATTCATCAGGAAACACTTACAGGGTAACAGGTAATAACGTGCCAAATACACATACAGCAAAAACAGTTACATCAACAGGTCTAACAAATTGCTCTACTACACCAGTAGTTCCGCCAACTTATTATTACGGTATTACAAGATGTAGTGATGGTGCTACAAATCTGAGAACCGGTCAAGATATAAATACATTAACTGGAGTTGCAACAACTCAACAAGTTTTTGACACATCAAACGTAAAATATACAATTAGAACTTCTAATGCTTTAGCAGCTATTCCATCTGTAGGTAATGTTACAACACCTAGTCCAGCACAGCTAACATGTTCAGGTAATACATCCACAAACTATTATCAACTAAATCCTTGTTGTAGTGGAACTGTTGTTATAGGTTGGAGTGCTAATGCTTCTTTAAGTGGTACGTTTATTTATCAAAATCAAACTTATGTTGTGTCTCCTACTTCTACTCCAGGTAGTATAGGTGTAGATATTCAAACATTACCAACAGGCACATGTCCATATTTTTATTATAGCTTAAATGATTGTAGTAATACATCTACTATTGTACATTATGCTAGAAGTAATTGTTCTAATTTAAATGGTAGCGCTTTATCTTACAATGGAACTTGTTATAGGGTAGTAACTACAACAAATACAAGTGGAACTATAAATCTAGATTCATTGTCTTCTTGTTCACCATGTGGCACATCACCAGCTTTAGAATACTATTTATTGAGAGACTGTCAAACTTCAACACAAGTAGTAACTACTACAACAACTAACGACGTAAGTCTAACAGCTAATCCTAATGTAACAGGTGCGTCAAGAGTACAAGATAATACATCTGGTAAATGTTATACTGTTAATGCAACAACAACGGATCCTAGTCTATATAGTACACAAATAGGTGCTATTACAGATTTAAATGTTTTAGGATGCCCTAGTACTCCTTGTACGACTGTTCAATATTATGAATTAGAACAATGTAGTACAGGAAACCAAAATTACATAAGTGGTCAAACAACAGATCAAATTACATTATCAACAAATGACATGGTTCATAGTGGTAGTACGTCAGGACCTTTATATAAAGTAATAGGTACAACAACTAGCGGAACATCTGTAGGTACAGTTGTTACAAGTACAGCAACAGTATGTCCATCATATTATGAATTGAGACAATGTTATACGTTACAAGGCTCGTATAGAACTAATCAATCAGTAACAGATATTTCTTTAAGTGTAAATGATAGAGTTCAAGATACTAATGGTATGCCATACACTGTAGTAACGATTGGTGTAACAGGTGGAGGATATGCAAACGTAGGAACTGTAACAGATACTGGTCAAACTGGTTGTCCAACAATAAATAGCAACACCTTATTTTATACTTTACAAAGATGTAGTGATTCAGTTACTGGTTTTTTATCTTTACAAACAGTTAATGATACAAGCTTAAATAATGGAGATGTAGTAGGATTAGGAGGACCATCAGGACCAACATATCAAGTAGTAGGTACTGGAGTTATAACAACAGGAACACAAATAGGTGTTATCGCAGATACAGGTAACACAAATTGTCTTACACCTGTAACACCACCAGTACAACCACCTGGAACAATATATTATGCTAGGTTTATTAGTTGTGACGATCCTACAGGTCTGATAATAGATGTTTTTAGCTATTCACAAATTAGCACATGGTGGGTTATTAGTGAAGTAGGTTCATTTGAATGTTACAGATGGGATAGTAATCATCAAGGAGTTCAACCTTTAGAATTAAATAGCACTAATTTTAATATATTTTCCACTGAAAATACTTCAGGAGCTAATTGTATAGATTGTAATAATCAAGGACCACCGCCGCCACCACCGCCACCACCGCCTGCTCCTACTTGTTTTCAAGTTGCATTGTACAAAAGTGCAGTTTCAGCTTTTGATTTATGTAATCAAACACAACAAAGAACTATGAATCTAAACGCATCTACTATTCAAGCTGCATCATTAGTTTATATTGACAGCGATTGTACAAGTTTGCTAAGTACATCACAATACATTACAGATCAAGCAGGAGGTAGTTATTGGTACTGGAATGGAAGCACATTAGCAGGTCCTTACACATCAAATTGTCCATAATGAAAGAGATAGAAAACTTTATTACATCGCAAGAGTCTAAATATTTAATTAATATGATCGATAGATTTGCACAAAGATCTATGGTAGTAGGACAAGGTGATAAAATGATAGATTATAGTAGTCAAAGAACATCGTCAACATCTAATCTTATATCAGACGATCCTACAGTGGAGTCTATACAATTAAGAATTGCTAGATATTTAGGTGTACCAGTAAATAAAGGTGAATCTTTACAAGGACAAAGATACAAACCAGGTCAATTTTTTAAAAGTCATGTCGATTACTTTAATAAAAGTGATTATGATAAAAACTGTTTAGCTAGTGGAAATAGAACATTTACTTTTATGATCTACTTAAATGATAACTTTAGTGGAGGGGCTACAAATTTTAAACATTTAAACATGGAGATAGTTCCTAAAGCACATAAAGCTGTAGTGTGGAACAATTTACAACATGGCATACCTAATGAATACATGCATCATAGCGGAGAAGAGGTCACAAAAGGAGTTAAATACATAATTACATCTTGGTGGAGAGAGAATGTGTGGAATAGCGGTGAAGATCAGAAAGAATATGAGAAAAAACTAAAAAGTAGTCAATTAAGTATTATATAAATATATGCTAAGCAATATAGTCGACTTATTACAAATAGTAAATGGTGAAACTGAGAACATAAAGTTTGCACAAGGTTCTAAATATTTACCTGATAACTGGAAAGATAGCATAAATATTGCGAAAAAAATGGCTAAATGGGAATTAGATAAAAAATAACCGATGGCAAAAGAAAAAGAAATAGTACTAAAAGCACGGGTAGATAGTCAACAAGCAGATCAGGCTATAAATGAATTATCAAAAGATACTCAACAATTAGAAACAGATATGGATGCAGTAGGTGATACTACTGATAAAGTAACTGGCGGAATGTATACTGCGTTTACTGGTGTTACAAAGGCTATTGGAAGTGCTATAAAAAGTCTTAGAACATTAAAAGGTGTTCTTATTGCATCTGGAATTGGTTTGTTTGCAATTGCAGTAGGATCGGTTGCTAAAGCATTTACAAATTCAGAAGAAGGTCAGAACAAATTTTTAAGATTAATGACACAAATATCTGTTGTTACAGGTAATGTGTTTGATATAATGGAAGATCTAGGTAAATCTATTTTAAATCTTGGAAAAGTATTTGGAAAGTTAATAAAAGGAGATATTGGCGGAGCAGCATTAGCTTTTCAAGAAGTTACAGATAATATAGGAGACGCAGTTGAAGGTGTTAAAAATTTTGGAGAAGAAACACGTAAAGAAATTAAAGTAGCAGGTGATTTAGCAGATGCAAGAGCTAGGGCAGATAAAATAGAAAGACAATTATTAGTAGATAGAGCTAAAGCAGATAGAGAGAGAGCAGACTTATTAGAAAAAGCAGTAGATAGAGATAAGTTTACGACAGAAGAACGTATAAAATTTCTAGAAGATGCTAGTGCATTAGAAGAAGAGATTACTGAAAAGGAAATTAACTTAGCAAAAATTAGATTACAAGCTAGAGTAGAGGAGAATAAGCTATCAGGTTCTACAAAGGAAGATTTACAAGAAGAAGCAGAACTAAGAGCTCAAGTTATACAACTAGAAACATCTAGGTTAACAAAGCAAAAAGAGGTAACATCTCAAATAATAGGTTTAAGAAACGAAGAAAAAACAGCAAAAGATAACTTTAGAAATGCAGAGCGAGAAGCTTTAGCGCAAACAGAAGATGAAAAACTAGCACTTGTAATTTTAAAAGAGCAAGAAAGGTTTGAAGCATTAATACAACAAGCTGAAGAGCTAAAAGAACCTACTGAAGAATTAGAAATTGCAAAATTAAATGCCATACAAAAGATAAGAGATGACGCAAACGCAGAGGCACTAAAAAAGCAGAAAGAGGCAGACGATAAAGCTTTAGAAGAAAAGAAAAAGGTTGCAGAATTAGAAAAAAAGGTAGAGCAATCTAAATTAGATGCTGCAGTTGAGTTATCAGCATTAGGTATTGGATTATTAGCAGAAGGATCTAACGCAGCAAAAGCATTAGGTATAGCAAACGCAATAATATCGACTTATTCAGGTGCTGCACAAGTTTTAGATGACCCAGAACTACCTTTGTTTGCTAAGATAGCTGGAGTTGCAACAGTATTAGCAACAGGGTTTGCACAAGTACGTGCAGTGCAACAAACACAAATTCCAGTTTTAAGTGTAGGAGGTGTTACAGCTCAAGGAGGTGCTGCTGCTCCAGCACAACCAATACAGGCGCCTAATTTTAATGTAGTAGGAGCATCGCCTATAAATCAATTAACTGCTGCTATATCAAACCAACAGTCTCAGCCTGTTAGAGCTTACGTTGTAGCTAATGATGTTACAACAGCACAGAGTATAGATAGAAATATTGTAAAAACTGCAGGAATTTAATAAAACACATTATATAAATATGAAGATTATAGAATTAATATTAGATGAGAATTTAGAGTTTAATGGAGTTGACGCAATATCTATTGTAGAAAATCCAGCTATTCAAAGTAATTTTGTTGCATTAAAAGACGAACAAATAAGATTAGCAGAACTTAATAAAGAAAAAAGGTTGTTATTAGGCCCTGTGTTAATTCCTAATAAACCTATTCTTAGAAATGGTGATGAAGAAGACTATTACATATACTTTAGTAAAGAAACAGTCGAGAAAGCTAGTCAAATGTATTTAAAAGAAGGAAATCAACACAATGCATCTTTAGAACATGAATATAGTCTTAAAGGATTAACTTTAGTTGAAAGTTGGATTGTAAATGACGAAGTACATGATAAAAGTAGGCTTTATGATAATACAAAAGATGTTCCAGTAGGAACTTGGATGGGAGCAATAAGAGTAGACTCTGATGAAGTATGGGATAATTATGTTAAAGAAGGAGTAGTTAAAGGTTTTTCTATTGAAGGATACTTTGCAGATAGAGCAGACTCACCAAACGAAGCTATAAATGACTTATTAGCCGAACAACAGTTATCAGATATAAAAAACTTATTAGTAGAACTAGAAACTAAAGTTATTGATGATGATTTTGCTATTATAGATGATCGATTAGCTTATAGTACAGAGGATAAAGCTTTATTAGTTGCCTCTAACATAGGTTGTGAAGGTGTACATGAACATGAGGTAGAAGGAAAGACATGGTATATGCCATGTGAACAACATGAACTAAAAAAACCTTGTACACCAGGTTATGAAATGTATGGTTGGAAAATGAAAAACGGTAGAAAGGTTCCTAACTGTATACCTCAAAAATAATATAATGGCTAAGAAGTTTTACACTGCTACTGAAATATTAAAGAAAAAAGTAAGAAGAAAAGGAGTGCATGCTAAAACTAAGACAAGTAAGTTAAAAGCTAGTAAGCATTATAAGAAAACATACAAAGGTCAAGGAAGATGAAGAAACAAACAAGAAAAAACCCCTCACCATCGTACACTAGTCCAATAAGATCAACTAGAGGATGTTTGTGTGACGATAATACTTACCATCCTGAATGTTGTGATGGTACTTTATGGGCTCAGGGAGTGGGTAAAACTGAATCGTAGTCCAAAAACATAAAAAAAAAACTATATAATATTATAAAGATATGAAAGCAAGTGATACAATTACTAAAATCAAAACTTTGTTAGGCATGGAATTGTCAGAGAACAAAGCTGCAGAAGTAGAAGTTAAAGCAGAAGAAGTTGTTTTAGCTACTATGAATCTGGAGAACGGTACTGTACTAGAAAGCGAAGAGTTTACTAAAGGCAATGAAGTTTTTATTGTTACAGAAGACGAACGTGTTCCTGTACCTATCGGAGAATATCAGCTCGAGGATGGTAGAATGTTAGTTGTTACTGAAGAAGGAATCATTGACAGTTTAACCGAAGCAAATGAAGAAGAAGCTAAGGAAGAAATAGAAGCTGAAAATGAGGAGTTAGGTAACGAGTATCCTACAAAAGAAGAGTTTGATGCATTAGTTAAGAGAATAGACGAACTTACATTAAGTTTATCTGAGTCTAAAGCTAAACACGAAGAAGAAGTAACTGAACTAGAGACTCAGTTATCTGAGTTACCAGCTGCTAAGCCTATTACGCATAGTCCTGAAGCTAAAGCTAAAGAAGTAGAGTTTCAATTTAGTTCAAATAGAGCGGAAACTTCTCTAGATAGAATAATGAAAAAGTTAAGTTAATAAAAATAAAATTTTAAAATAAAAATCCAATGAGTAAACCAACAATTACTACAACCTATGCCGGAGAAAGTGCGAAAAAATACATCGCGGCGGCATTACTATCAGGAACTACACTAGATAATGGTGGAGTAACTGTTATGCCAAACGTAAAGCACAAAAGTGTTATACAAAAGGTAGCCGCATCAGGCTTAATAAAAAATTCCACTTGTGACTTTGATGACCAAGGAACTGTGGCTGTAACAGAAAGAATTCTTCAAACAGAAGAGTTTCAGGTAAATGTAAAGTTCTGTACTAAGCAATTCGTAGATTCATGGGAATCAGCTGAATTAGGAGTTAGTGCATTTACAAATATGCCTTCAAGATTCTCAGACTTTATTATTGCAAACTTTGCAGATCAAATTGCTGCTTCAGTTGAAACTAATATATGGACGGGAACCAACGGAAATGCCGGAGAGATAGATGGGTATGAAACGTTATGGGCTAATGATGCAGATATTATTGATGTACCAAATCCAGTTGCAATTACACATGCAAATGTAATAGACAAAATGGGAGCAACTATGGATTTATGTCCTAACACTATCTACGGTAAAGACGATCTTAAATTATATGTATCTAAAGATGTAATGAAAAACTACATTAGAGCATTAGGTGGTTATGCAATCGGTGCTGGTGCAAATGGATATGAAAACAAAGGTCAAATGTGGTATAACGGTCAAGCTTTAACGTTTGATGGTATTCCATTATTCATGGCTTCTGGTATGTCTACTAACACAATGGCAATTGCACAAACTTCAAATCTTTACTTTGGTACTTCAGTACTAAGCGATTTAAACGAGGTGAGAGTAATTGATACTTCTGAGACGCTAGGTGACAGAAACGCTAGATTTGTTTCTAGATTTGCTTACGGTATCCAATACGGATTGGGTGCTGAAATTGTGCTTTATAACGCATAATTTATAAATAAATAATAATCAAGTATAAAGGAGGTGTAAAAGCCTCCTAATACTAAAAAAAAACAATAATATGGCTTGTAATTTAACTACAGGAAGAATAGTACCATGTAAAAATAAAGCTGGATCGATAAAAACAGTTTACTTTGCAGATTTTGGAACATTAGGCACGATAACTGAATCAGCAGGTTTAATTACTGCTTTTGCAGGAAGTCCAGTGTTTTTTAAATATGATGTAAGGGGAACTTCAAATTTAGATACAGTAGTAACATCTTCAAGAGAGAACGGTACAACTTTCTACACTGAGACATTAACACTACAACTGCAATATTATGATAGAGCTACAAGCGAAGAAATTAAATTGTTAGCTGTTAGTAGACCACACATTGTGGTGGTAGACGCGGATGATAATTATTTACTAGTTGGTAAGGTAAATGGAGCAGATCTCACGACAGGAAACTTTACTGTTGGCGCGAATATGGGAGATTTTAACGGGTTTAATTTGACATTTGAAGCACTAGAGACTGCACCTCCTACATTTGTAACAGGTTCAGTAGTAGAAGCTTTAGATAGTACAACGCAAATCAATTCTTTTCCTACATCATAATAGTTAAGTGTTTTTCTAATTAAAGAGGGCTTCGGTCCTCTTTTTTTTTTTAAATAAAATTGTACAGAATATAAAAAAACCTAAAAAAGTTATTATATATATATGATATATTTAAGTACTGCTACATCTCAGCAAACTTTTACTTTTATTCCTAGAGAATTTGCTATAAATGTAAGAGTAGAAGTTAGAGATGAACAAACTGGTGAAAAGCAATCACAAAATTTACCATTAGGTACATTAAGTGGCTTTAGTTCTTTAACATTAGCTTTAAATAATTTAATAGAAGGAAGGTTTTATGAATTAACAGTTGTATCAATAGGCTCAAACTGGGATAGTGTGACACAGTTTTGGAATCTATTAACTATTAATTGGGAACAAGGAATTACTAGATCAGGGTCTGCGTGGAACTTTGCAACAAGTGATTGGAATTCGACAACAGGTAATTGGGATACTGTAAGATCTGCTAGAGAATTAATTATATATAAAGATAGGATATTCTGTACTAATCAAACTATATCACAAGGTGCAAATGAATATTACAGTCCAATAAAAGATGTATACAAAGTAAGTACATCTAGAAATAATAAGTATAAAGTATACAACGGATAGTTATGAGTAGACAACACAGAAAGCCAAAGTTTGATGGAGACATAAGAGTGGTTGAGTTAAATAGTTATGTAGCACCTAAAATTATAGAAGACTCAAGAAAAGAGTTTGTAATGTATGGTGAGGACAATAACTACTATCAATATTTAATAGATATGTATAACTCATCACCTACGAACCATGCTTGTATCAATGGTATAAGTGAAATGATTTTAGGTAAAGGATTAGATGCAACAGATTCTAATACAAAATTAAATCAATATGCAGAAATGATTGGTTTATTTAAAAAAGATGTAATTAGAAAAGTTATTTATGATTACTATTTAATGGGAGGTGCTGCAATGCAAGTTATTTATAATAAAGGTAGAAAGAAGGTAGTACAAGTTGAACATATACCTGTAGAGACGCTTAGAGCAGCCAAATCAACAGAAAAAGGTGAAATAGATGGATATTACTATCACCCTAATTGGAGCGAATACAAGACATCTGACGAGCTCAAGTATATTCCTGCTTTTGGTAAAAGTAAAGAACCGATCGAAATAATGTTTATCAAACCATATAAATCAGGTTACTATTATTATAGTCCACCAGCTTATACAGGAGGTTTACAGTATTGTGAATTAGAATCAGAAATATCTAATTTTCACATGAACAACATAATTAACGGCCTGGCTCCATCTATGTTGATAAATCTAAACAATGGTATACCTAATGAAGAAGAAAGAAGTTTAATAGAAAAGAAGATTGCTAATAAATTTTCTGGTAGTAGTAATGCAGGTAGATTCATATTAAGTTTTAACGATAATACAGAGACGCAAGCTGATATACAGCCAGTACAATTATCTGATGCACATCAACAGTACCAATTTTTATCGACAGAATCACAAGAAAAAATATTAGTAGCTCATAGAATAGTGTCTCCAATGTTATTGGGAGTGAAAAACTCTACTGGATTAGGTAATAATGCAGATGAATTAGAAAAAGCATCAATTTTAATGGACAACATGGTTATAAGACCATTCCAAGAATTAATGATAGATAATTTTAACAAGATTTTATATTACAACAAAATAAGTTTAAACTTGTACTTTATAACGTTACAACCTTTAGAATTTACTGACTTAACAAATGTAACAGATCAAGAAACAAGAGAAGAAGAGACAGGTCAAAAATTAAGTTTAAAAAAGAAGCCAAAGATTTATAGGAAAGACAATCATCCAAGTAATTTAGTAGCTGATGATCTAATAGCTTTAGGGGAAGATGAAAATTTAGAAAACTGGGATATTATTAGCGAGGAAGAAGTAGATTACGATTTAGATGATAAGCAAAATGAAATGCTAAAATTAGCAAGTACAGGAACTGCAAATCCTAATTCTAAATCAGAACAAGATCAAGGATTATTTAAAGTAAGATACCAATATGCTCCAGATATAGTTAGTGCTAATACAAGAGAATTTTGTAGAAAAATGCTTGCTGCAAATAAAATATATCGAAAGGAAGATATATTGTCAATGGATAAAAAAGCTGTCAACGCAGGTTGGGGACCTAATGGTTCTGATACGTATAGTGTTTGGTTTTATAAAGGTGGAGGATCGTGCCAACACTTTTGGATGAGAAAAGTATATTTTAGAAAAAGAAATCAACAAGGAGAATTTTTACCAAGTGATGGTTTAAATAATGATAAAACTGTAACAGTAAATGAGGCTAGAAAAGATGGCTTTAAACCTGAAAAAAATGATAATAAGGTAGCTAAGAGACCTAGAGACATGAAAAATAGAGGATTTTTAAAACCAAAAAACTTTACAACACCAAAATAAAATGACAGCAACAGTATTATTCATATCGAGAAACGATTTAGTTAAAAACACTATAATTGACGGAAACGTTCAAGCGGATAAGCTTATGCATTTTATAAAGATTGCGCAAGAGATTCACGTACAAAATTATTTAGGTACTGACTTGTACAATAAAATAGCGACAATGATTGATAATGATACTATAGGAAGTACAGTTTATGAAACATTGTTGACTAAGTACGTACAACCAATGTTAATTCATTATGCAATGGTTGACTACTTACCTTTTGCTGCTTACTCAATTAAACAAGGAGGCGTTTATAAGCATGTAAGTGAAAATGCTGAAACAGTTAGCAAAACAGAAGTAGATTATTTAGTTGAAAAAGAAAGGACTTTAGCTGAATATTATTCTAGAAGGTTTATACAATTTATGGATTTTAACCAGACATCTTATCCAGAGTATACGTCAAATACAAATGATGATATATATCCTGATCGAGATGAACCAACATTTCAAGGATGGGTATTATGAAAACATATAAACCTAAGCAAAAAAACATTATAAAGTTAATGAGATATATTAATAATAAAATAAAAACAATAAAAAATGGCAAGTAGTTTAACAGGCATTAGTATTGCATCAAGTTATGACGCGCTGATAAAAGTTGGGGATAACGACGGGTTAACTGCATCTTTAAAAGTGATTTCCGATGGAGTTGGAAATGAAACTGGAATATCGTTAAATAACCAAGGAGACTTAACCGCTACAGGAACGGTTACAGCAAACTCTTTTGTTGGAAACTTGAGTGGAAATATCTCAGGTAATTCTACCGTTTCGGGTACACTAACTTTTGGATCGTTATCAGATGGTACAATTACTATAACAGACTTTAAAGACGAGGACAACATGTCTTCAAATAGTGCAACAGCACTAGCAACACAACAATCTATAAAAGCTTATGTAGATGCACAAGTAACAGCATCAGACTTAGACTTTCAAGGAGATAGCGGAGGAGTTCAATCTATAGATCTTGACACAGAGACGTTTACTATAGCAGGAACTACAAATGAAATAGTAACAACATCAGCAGGAAATGCTTTAACAGTATCTTTAAATCCTAACATAAGTGGATTAACATCTATTGCTGCAACAACTTTCACTGGTGCTTTAACAGGAAATGCAACAACATCTACAACTTTAGCGACATCTAGAAATATAGCTGGTGTAGCTTTTAATGGTAGTGCAGATATTTCATTAACTACAGCAAATATTACAGAAGGATCTAACTTGTATTATACACAGGCAAGGTTTGACTCAGCGTTTACAGCTAAATCAACGACAAATCTTTCTGAAGGTACAAATTTATATTATACCGATGCACGAACAGATGCAAGAGTGAACTTACAAACTGGAGCAAATCTTAATTTATCTAGTAAAAGTACTTCAGATCTTTCAGAGGGATCTAATTTATATTTCACGGACGAGCGTGTTGACGATAGAGCGGCAAATTTAATAGTAGCTTCGACAGGTTTGTCAAAAGTCTACGACGATGCAGCAGGGACATTAACGTTAACTAACACTTCACCAGATCAGACAGTAGCTTTAACTGGAGGAACGGGCATCAGTACTAGTGGTACTTATCCTAGTTTCACTATTACTAATAGTAGTCCAGACCAAACAGTTGCTGTAACAGCATCCAATGGGTTGACTTCAGGAGGCACATACCCGAACCTAACAATAGCAGGTGATGATGCAACTACAAGTGCAAAAGGTGTAGCAAGTTTCTCGTCCAATCATTTTGATGTTACAAATGGAGCGGTAACTATAAAGGCAGATTCAATAGATGATAGCTTAATTGACTTTGGGACTGGAGCAAATCAAGTTAGTACATCAGTATTACCAGAAGGTACAAATCTATACTATACAGCAGAAAGAGTAGATGATCAAGTTGGAAACAATTTAATTCAAGGAGGTTCAGGTATTGGAGTTGTTTATGATGATAATGCGGGCACATTAACAATAAACTCAACTGCAAGTGGAATTGGATTATCAGATTTCTCAGCAGCAACTTCAGGAATAGGAAGTCTAGCATATAACAATACAAGTGGACAATTTACATACGTTGGACCTAGTAAATCTGAAATAGATGGTTTAGGTATAGCTGCAACAACAGCAGCCACGTTGGCAACTCCAAGAAATATTTCAGGAGTAGCATTTGACGGTTCAGCAAATATTACTTTAAACACATCAGCAATAACAGAAAATACAAATCTCTATTATACTGACGCTAGAGTACAAGCAGTTTCAATAAATGCAGTATCAGAAGATACATCACCTGCATTAGGAGGTAACTTGGCTGGAGGGTCTTATAACATAACAACAACTGGTAAGATCTATTATGCTAACATGTTTGCAAGTGAGGGTGATTTACCAAGTGCATCTACGTATCACGGAATGTTTGCACATGTACATGGAACTGGTAAAGGATATTTTGCACATGCAGGTAATTGGATTAAGTTAATAGATGAGACTAACTCAACAACAGATGTTTTAACAGAAGGAAGTTCTAATCTCTATTTTACTACAGCTAGAGCGAATAGTAATTTTGATACTAAGTTAGCAGCTGCAGATACAGATGACTTATCACAAGGAACTACTAATCTCTACAATCAAACACATACTGGTGATGTTACGGGTGCAACTGCATTAACAATTGCAAATGACGCTGTAACACAAGCAAAAATAGCTGATGATGCTGTAGGAGCTGATCAGTTAGCAGCAGATTCAGTAGTAACAGCCTCTATAGTAGATGCAAATGTAACAACTGCTAAAATAGCTGACAACAATATAACAACAGCTAAAATATTAAATGATAATATTACTACTGCAAAAATTCTTGATGATGCAATTACTACAGCTAAGATATTAGATGCTAATGTTACAACGGCAAAACTAGCAGATGATTCAGTTACAGCAGCTAAAGTTGCATCAGATCTAAGAGCAGTTCAATATATAGGACTTGATGCTACGGACTATATGAGTTTTACAGACAATACACAAATCGATTTATTTATAAATAACAGTAATGAGTTTAGATTTGAAGCTGATGGAGATTTCCATGCTGATGGTGATGTTATTGCCTATAGTACAACAACACCTTCTGATGAAAGATTAAAAGAAAATGTTAAGGTAATTGAAAATCCATTAGAAAAGTTAGATAAATTAAGAGGTGTAACATTTGACTGGATAGATAGAGAAGATAAAAGATCAGGTGGTATTATAGCACAAGAGCTAGAGAAAGTAATGCCTGAACTTGTAAGAGAAGTTGATAGCCTTAAAAATGAGGACAGCTTTAAAGCAGTAGATTATAATGGTCTTATTGGATTGTTAATTGAAGCTGTTAAAGAATTAAGTGATAAATGTAATAATTGTAAAAAATAATAAAATGGCATTAGAAGGTAAATTAACTTTAACTACAGTAATAGAAGATAAAGAAAATTCATATCAAGAGGATGTAGAAAGACCAAATGGTGAAATTGAAACTATAACTGTAAATCCATTAAAATTAATAAATGGTGAAACATATGAAAATGCTTATGTATTAATTACTATGGCAGCTATTCATTGTAATGATTTTGATAGGTTATATATGGATATTGATGAAGATGGTAAGGAATTAGGTTTAAAACCTTCTAATCAAGAAAGAGGTGAAACAAAAATGGGATATTATATTACATTTAGATATAATATATATAACTCATTAGAAGATAGACAAGATTTATATTATAATCCTAGTTTAGAAGTAACAGAAGATGAATTAATAAATATAGAAACTTTAGATTTAGATGGTAAAAATGTAATTCATTATTGTTATGATTTTTTAAAGAGTAAAAAAGGATTTGAAGAAATGATTAGTGTTTAAAATAAATAAATTATGGCAGTACCAAGTTCAGGACAATTAAGATTAAGAGCAGATATTAACCAAGAAGTAAATGGTAATGATACTGATTCAAATGTATCTCTAGGAACTTTAGCAGATGATGCAGGGTTTGATACTCCTCCTGATACAATGCAGGAATTTTATGGTTATGTAAGCTATGAGCAACCAACTATTTCTGGAACACCATCAACTTCTAATGTATATGATATAAGTATGGTAGTTACAAGTCCAACTTTCAGCAATCCAAGTGGAGGAAATATTGAAAGAGGTTTTTATTTTGGTACAAGCACAAACATGACAAGTAATACTTGGTATGGTGGTGATAATTCAAGTGCTACATCAGGAACATTTAATAGAACATTTAGTGGTTTAAGTGGCAGCACAACATACAGAGTATGGGCAGGTTTAAGAGATAACACATCACCTGCTAGATTTACTGCTGCATATAGTTCAATGAGAACACAAGGAACATTAGCAGCTATTACTTATAGTACTTATAATGGAGCTTATGAGTGGACTTATGCAAGTGGATCAGGAGCTACACATACACAAGGGTGGTGGGGTGCTACTTTAGACTATGATCATCCTTATTATGGATGGACAACTATAAGTTCAGGAAGAGTAGATTACTATGTTAGTGGTAGTCCAGTTAATAATAGTGGAACTTGGCAATCTAAATATAAATACAGATCAGGAGTTACAGTACCAAGTAGAGGTTATTTATACTCTTACATGTTTAACATGAGTGGTGGTTCATCTGATGGTTCATCTAGATGGAATGCACCAAATTCTATATCAGGTGCAAATGCTTATAATAAAGTAACTACATCAAATGTTAGAAGTGGTGATGGTACTAACTGGACTACAAATATATCAAATACTAATGTTAGAACAATGTATGGAACTCAGTATGGGCAATACAGTCATAGTGGTTCAGGTGTAAGTTCAGGTTCAATAACATCATACTTTCCAGTTTAAAATGAAATAAAATGAGCTTAGATTTTGAACCAACATTATTAGGAGTAGCAGTTTATGTAATTACTGTGTCAAACATTAATGAAGGACTGCAAACTGTTCTTATAGTTGCAACAATAGTCTATACAATTATAAAAATTAATCAATTACTAAAAAGTCAAAAAAAGAAATAATATGGTAAGAATCTTAAGATATTTAGCAAACAAATTAGAAACTTTCAACAACATGATAGCTACTGCATGGAACAAGTGGCTTAGTAAGATTAAAATGTAATAGATGAAATTAAGTAAGAACTTAACACTAGCTGAGGCAGTAAGATCAGAAACTGCAAAAAGAGTAGGGATAGATAACAAACCTACAAAAGAACATTTAGATAATTTAAAGGTAACTGCAGAAAAGGTGTTTCAACCAATAAGAGACCATTTTAATAAACCTATTTATGTATCTAGCATGTATAGATCTAAAGATTTAAATAATGCATTAAGATTTGCAAGTAAGACTAGTTTACACATGACTGGTCAAGCTATTGATATAGATATGGATAATACAGATATATCAAATAAAGATGTGTTTG
>WLWG01000688.1_pt1 | contig 33770 bp, 12 predicted proteins | sample 6712871 | NCBI WGS metagenome assembly WLWG01 (sample SAMN12718693, study PRJNA515312) | sponge metagenome | isolation source: marine sponge | host: Mycale hentscheli | place: New Zealand: South Island, Marlborough, Capsize Point | collected 2003-05-01
ACCGTCATCCCCTGGATAAAGTATTTGATCGGCTGGTTTAAAACCAGTATCACCAAAGAATTGATAAATGTTATCCACAAAGTTTTCATATTTTACCACAGCCATGTTAATATATCTTTTACCGTAGGTATTACCTACATAGGCTATATCTGCGCTACTTGTCGAATTATCCATCATGTTTCGAAGAAATGGCTCCATGGAGATTTTTACTTTCATTCCGCTACCAGTTACACTATTGCGTCTTCTCTGATAAACTCCATCTCTGCCGCCCAGGGGTGCACCACCAGGTGTGAGACTTGCCCAAACCATTACCCAGGGACCGAAGTTACCTTCAAACTCTGCATTGTCTGGCAGGTTGAAATAAGTGTTAGAGTTTATGTCAAAACTACCGTTCATGGCGTTAGTGTTGCGTTCGTCGTATTCTTCTTGATTCAAACTTGGCAATATGTCTGGCACAAAGAATCCCCAGGACAATATTTTGCCAACTGGGAAGTATACATCAACTCCATAGGCATTATTTCCATAATCAAGTATTTGAGTAGCGTATATGCCTGGACTTGATTCAGATTCTTGATACTTAGGCACTGTGCCCATGTATTGGACGCTAGATGTGGCACCTGCTTCCATGTTGCTGGGGATTTCATACTGATCATATGATTTACATTCTTCCACACACGCTGAACTAATACTCACATATCCTGAGTTTTCTATATAACCCTGTAAATTTAGATCTACACAATCGCCAGTGCCGTTGATGAGGTTTTGCCCTGCAGGTGTTTGATTAATAACTTCTGGTGCGTTCAAAGTAAAGTTATCATCACAGATACTTTGTACAACTTCTCCCACTGCATGATAAAGGTATGCGTAATTACCACTGCTTCCGTAATTAATCACAGCCTGACTAGTAATAGCATTAGTAAAATCTTGCCATGATAATGTCAAACCCTGGGTAAGTTGATTAGTAGCTACTTCTTTAACAGCAGTCTCCTCGTCGAAAGTCAGGGAAGGAATTCCGTTTGTACCACCCTGAAGTAGTACAGCAAGCCTAATAGAAGTACCACCAACATTTACTTGATAACTTGCTATGCCATCTCCGCCCGGATCTACATCTGTGTTACCGCCTATACTTTCAGATTGTCCTTCAGTTCCTAGCATTGCTTCAGGTACACCTAGATTAGATAAGTTAAGTACACTTCTGGTTGCTCTGACTAATCCAAATGTAGTGCTAGTATTTGGTACATTGTTTGCATACAGTACGCTATTACAAAGAGCGTCCTTGTTGATAGGCACACCACTGCCTCCAACACCACCACCCACAGTAGCGTCTTGGTTGGGATCTCCATTGCCTGAGAATACTACCTGTTGTAAACTGTTACTTCCTGGATCAGTTACCTGGAAGGCAAAACCCTGACCAGTACCATCATTTTTATTTGTTACAACTACCCTTATAAAATAAAAGTCGTCTGCTCTGAGATAAACAAATCCGGGTCTACTTTGACTGTTATACAACAACGCAGTACAATTTTCCCAAAGGTATTGTCTGGTATCCCTTTCTGATCTTTGGTCTATATCACCCACAAATGTATCAGCATTGAATCTACCCTGGGCGTCATACCTTAACCAACCGTCCTCTTTATAAAATTCTGAAATGCCATTTTCAGGTATACGACCTGCATCATCTAGTAATGCATGATATCCACATTCTGATATGCCTATCAATGCACTTGCACCCTGAACAATTTTGCTAGTATCCCAAATGACTAAGTCAGTATCAGCGTCAATAACTTCCAAGCCTATGCCTATCTCACCCGTGGCTTGATTACCAGTAGCATTTCCTACTAACTGTAATCTTTGATTGCTTGTCATTTCAAAGGTTGATGAAGTGAAGGTACCACCACCGCTCGTGATAGGATTGCTTCCTGTACTTCCTGAGTCAAGTTCAAGTTTTCTTAATGATTTAGCACCACCATTACCATTATCATCTTGGTTGGGAGTTAAGTTGTACCACATCTTAACGCCATGCTTGGTTGTAAATTTAAGTTTATATCTTCCTGCTTCGTTAAATTTAAGTTTCCAGTATATCTGCACACGCTCAGGATTTTGCTGTGATCCCTGAGTCATAGTTTGAGCAATGGGCCAAACCATGATTGGCTCATTATCATTGGGGCTTTCCCATTCACCTTTTTTGCCGCCAGCAACGTATGCTTCGCTCAGATAAATTTGGGCACCTCTGCCTTCTTGTCTACAGCCTGCTATGCCAGTCCAATCTGAATCACACGGATAATGGAGATCTTCATCATTGAAGTTAGTATCTTCAGGGTTATTCCATCCAGGACCAGCAGGCTCGCCCTGACAATAGGTTGTACAAGTACCATAGGAGGTATTAGAGGTACTGTTATATGTCCTGATATCACCAGGGAAAAATGCTCCATGATTATAATTTACTGCAGACTTACTGTTAAAATAAGCACCCCATTTTGCGGATGTACCATAGCCTTCCAAGGGCCAGTAGCCATATCCAGGAAATCCTGTGCCACTGCCCAAAGTATTCATATCCTGGAAAATCCAATAATTAGCTCCAGCGGGCTTTGCGGGTATTCTGATTCCAAAACTTAAGTCTGATACTAGTTCTATCTTTTCATCAATATCAATATGGTCACTATTACTATTTGCTGAACTTACCCAAGCGAATCCGTCAGCTCCGCCATTGAGCTGAAATCTATGAAAGCCTGTGCTTTGCGCTTTGTAGTATCCTTTGTATTCAACTGTACTAGTATTGACCATGTCGTTACGACTAATGGTTTCATTTTGACTAGGTTGAATCTCAGACCAAACCTCAGGAGCATACTGACTATCGTTACCTGGGATACCGTGCGCAAACTGTGGAGGTTTTACTGCCATATTATTCCTTTATTTCTTGTCTATGAACCAGTTGCCGTCGTTAAATAATAGTGTGATATTATGGTGCATCATATATGCTCCTGGTTTGGCTCCAGCCCAGAAGTTGTTATCGCCTGTGTCAATAACAGCAACAAATTGTTCACCAATGTCTGTTATGTCAGTGACCTCATCAAAACTTGTGACACCCAACAAGTTAACTGCTACATATTTACCTAACAAATCAGGAGCATCAACATAATCTCCGTCCTGTGTGTATATGGGTGCTGTGGTTGAACATTCTAACACAACACCTTTGCTAGTAGTAACTCTAACGCATGGTTGCTTGTCAGTAATAATCTCTTTAACAGTACCTTCAGCAATTTGAAGATCCTCAGTACCAAGTAGCAAACTCGATCCTTTCGTCAACTGGTATGCTTGTGATATTGTGCCTGGCAAGTAACTATCCAATACCACACAGCCGCCGGGACCAGGACCTCCTGGTGGATTGGTATCATCGTCTACATTTTCATTACTTGCGAGACCATCTCTGATAGGTCTATTATAGGGGAAGTATATGTTTGCAACTTTCCATGGAGTTACACTAACACCTGTTTGTAATAAGCCTGTATCGTCATTGCTTATTGATACACTTGCACTGTTTCCAATTAGTGGCATAGCACTAGCCGCCTCTCTGTATTCTGAATTCGTTACAGTGGTAGTCTGTGACTTGTATGCTTTTGCGCCGGCGCCACCTGCGTAGTCAGCACTCTCTGGATAACTTCCATCGCCACACGCATCAACTGCGGGACCGCTAGGGGCACCAAATCCACTTACATTATGATTATATCTAATCCAGAAATCGTATCTGGGTATTACCGCCTGCCCGTTAGATAAACCTGAGCCATCACCAAGGTGTATAAACACAGTAAGGTATTCACCACCTTTGGTACAATCTAGTTGATTAGAACTAAACGCAAATACGCCCTTGAGGCCGTTAAGATTACCAAAAGTGCCCACACCCAACTGTCCACGGATGCCTTCGTCTCCACCACCCAATACAAAATCTGTTACCACTGTATCTTGGTTGAGTGGTCCAAAATCAGGTGGATATTTTCTGTTTGTGAAACTTGCGGCTTCCCCCTGAGTTAATCCAATTTTTGTAGTGCTTGGAATGTAAGTGGCACCACCATTTCTGTTGGTGACCCCTGCATAAGATGGGAACGGGTCAACTTCATATGTAAGTATACTGCCTGTGTTAGCTGAGTATACAGTGTCTACTACCTTGGCCCTTCTCCACCAGTTCAACACACTGGCCTGCTGTGCAATGTTTCTGGAGTCAAAAGTTGTGCCATCACCTAGCTTACCCCATTCTGTGGGAGACTGCACAAGAGTAACACCTGCTCCAGTGAGAGTGTCATCTCTGAAGTCTACTACCAATTCTACAACTGCATTGTTTGCACCATTATAGTAATTCGCTACTTTACCAAATTTATGTACTTCATATTTTTCAGTATCTTTGTCTTCACTGATTGATCTCCAGTCATCGCCAGTAACCTTTAATCCATAATAGTTATTTGAGCCAGTGAAATACAGCACTGTGCTTTCAGAATTTTGACAATCAGTAGTAGGTCCAGTGCCAGGGGGTGCTGTATTCTCGGTTACATCACAAGGTCCTGGCAAAATAGGATAGGGCGGATCAAGCACTGGACTAAAGCTATTGTTAGGCGCGCTAGGTACATCATAAAAACCATTAAGGCTAGTATTTGGAGTGTTGGGGTTTACACCTGATCCTGCATTATCAATTGGATCTTCACCAGCGGCTAGGTTTCTTTGATTTACACCTCCTAAATCATCGAGGTTAGGAGTATCGTCATTAAAGCTAGTTAGATCTTGTGTAAACACATCAAGCTCGCCAACGCCAACAGGCCTGCGGGCTTCAGGGTTAGCAAGTTCAGGACCTGCAACGTCTCCAGGTGCTATAATTGTTCCGTCTACGTTTTGATAACCTGCAGGTAGTTGCTGACTGTTATTGATGTCAAACGCGGCGCCTTGGGTTGGGTTAGGATCTTCTGGGCTAACACCACCAGTTACATCTGCACCAGTATTAATATTGTTATTCTGCGTAGCACTTGTGCCGGCTGTGACTTCTCTGGGGGCTCCTAAAAGATCAAGAGCACTATTGTTTCCTCTGCTACTGCTAGTATCCTGAGAAGTGAAATTCTCATCTCCTCCCCAACCTGTCTCACACTCTGGTCTCTGCAATACAGCATCAAAAGGTAACTCAGTAAGTCTGATATACTTACAACGTGTGATGGTGCCATAGTAATCTTTGATTATTGGCTGACGATTACCTGAGTTGGTCACGTCTGGTCCATAACCCACAATCTGATTTACATAAGTGTGTGGCTCTGTCCAGAAGCAAGCAATGAAAAGTTCATCTGGTCTGAACACACCGTTTTCAGCATCAGTGTAATCTCCGTTTATAATGTTACCCTGGGAGTCACAGAATCTAAAATCTTGTGAGTTCAGATACTGATCTGCTGTAGCCCATTCATTAAGAACATTTGTATCATAATCGTTACTTGTGGTAGGTTCAACTTTATTAAATCTCTTACTATACCTAATTCTGGGCTGTGGGTTGAACCATCCCAGAGTGCTATCTACCTGAGGGTAATCATTTGTAACTGTGTTAGTATCAGCACAAACTGTGTCAGTGAGATCTCTGGGACAGTTTCTGGGCTCGGCCCATCCCATGGAAACATTACCACAATCTTCCAAACCTAAATTGCTAACATCAGTGCTAGCACTTATTACTTGGAACATTTCAGGATTGTTTCCATCACCTTCCTCGTAATATCCTCTGCCTTTACCAAACGTGTAAGGCATAGTTGAGCTGGTAGTATTTGGAGCATTTTTTATACCTGGTATCAATCCTGGTTGCCACATTGTGAATTGATCATATCCCTGTTGTGAAAAGTCAATTACAATAATACCACGTTGCTGACTTATACTTGACAATGGTTGACTCTGCCAGTTTCTTAGGGCATCAGTTCCGTTGCCCAAGGTTTTACCAGAACGTCTGATAGCAAACGGCTCGGGAATAAGAGTTTTACCTATGTCGGCAGGTGGTTCAACTGGGCCCATGGTAAGGCTTCCGCCCTGGTAAGTTGAGTATAGATCCACCGCCGCGGCATTAAATCCTATTTTGGTATCAAAGTTAACGCTGTTAAGGGGCAATCCGAAGAAGTTGCCATATGTGCTTTGTGTGACATAATAATTATGAGCTGAAAGTGGCGGTATGGCACTGTCAACTTTAATTGCAATTACTTCACCGTCAGTTAATTCCACAAACTCATATACTTCATAATATCCCTGGGTGCTAGGTCGTAGTCTAAATCTGGGCAATTTAATTGTGCCTGGTTCTCTGTTACTGTCCTGCATCCACAGAATGTTATTTGGTATTACTTCTGTACCTTGACTATCGACCCACTGTAAAGGGAATTTGTACTGCTTCACAGCGTTCATATCATATTCAAATCTTGTAATACCTACTTTACTTTCGTTGCCTCTGCGAACTGGATAACTTCCAGGAACCTTGTCCAACACTCTGCCATTTTCAGTGTGACCACTTGGAACATTATTGAAGGACTTTGGACGCTTGGGTAATTGTTTTACATTTTGTGGATCATAGAAGTTACCAATGGGTACATAACCGCCCTGAGTATCTGTTGAACCTTCCTGTAGCCACATCATCCAAATTTTGTTTTCTTGGTCGTAATAAGTTGCTCCTCTGGTAGGACCAACTTTAATAGAACCCAGGTTAAACTCTTTATCCAAGGTCAATTCATCTTCACTAGCCAAACTAATGACGCTTGTATCAATGTCAGCATCTCGCATCATTCTTGCAAGAGAGTTCTTGTCACGGACATAGGGACCATAGTTATTGATAGTATATGCAGGTCTCAGTGTTCCGTCTGGAGCAAATACTGGTTCACGATAGTCTTTGACCATGGGGAAACTAAACTGCATGCCTGTGCCGGTTGGGGTTACCCAGCCTCTGTTCAAACTAGCAATACGGTTGATGTTATCCACAATAGCCTGTGGGTTGTTGTAACTGTTGATTGTAAAGTCAACGCCGTTCAATCTGATCTTGTTGTGGTCCTTGGTTGTTACCACAGGATATCTGTCATAACTACGATTATTTTCTCTTATGATGTTTATAGTAACGTAACTACCGTCGTCGGGCAATGCATCGTTGAGGAATGTAATGTTTTCACCATTAACAACAAATTTACTAGGTTCAATCACACTAGCATTACTAGCATAAGTTGCAGTAGTTTTGCTCAGGTAAGGATTGCTTACGGTCACATAAGTTGGGTTGTCCTGGCTTACAGTAAATGTTTCATATCTGTAAAACTCTACAGTTTCGTCACTCTGAGTCAGAACATCATCAATGTAAATGTTATATGCATCTACACTTGTAATATTATAGAATCTGTTGTATGCTTTGGGGTAAGCAAAGTGTACACCCACACGCTTGTTCTGTGCCGCGTACTGCGGAGATAATCCATGTGGGTTTGTGGTAGTAATCTTCATACCACCTTTGAGTGCATTACCAGTCCTGTTACTATCAAAGATGTAGGGAGCGGCAATGTCAACAAAAGCAGTAAAGGAGTTATCACCCTCATTACTGAAATCTATTTCTACACTTTCAACATTGTATGTTCCTGAGAACACGTTGCCCACAACTTTGATATTATCACCCACGTTGATGTCACTCACGTTAGGCATAACCAGTCTGGTTTTATCCATGTGCACAACGTTAACTCTGCCAAAGCCATCAGTCTTAATTGCCTCTGGAGGTGTTTGATAAGTGCCTAAGGTAACTTGTTTGATGATATTAAAAGTTATGTAATCACTAACATGAGTTGAAGGGTCACTTACATTAGACAAGTATGGGCTAACACTAATAATTGGCCAAACCCCGTTAAGAACACCTAAATCGCCAGTATAGCCATTAATTCTTACAGCATCCCCTTGAGTAAACAGGTCTGCTGTAACATTTGCTGTGATAAGAATTGGTGTAGTAACTTCTAAATCAATAAAGTCGCTAGTAACGTCTTCACTATTAAAGAATGTGTTAGCTCTTTCGATCTCAAAACTAGTGACTCCAGAATTTCTTCTTACGTTACTAGCAATGTAGAAACTGTCTAAATCGTTGGGGTTTGGAACCTCACCAAAATCAAATACATTAAATGTTCTGAGTTGCACATTTGAACTAAAGTCGCTGGGTGTAAGATTAAGCAACGTATCACTATCATTTAAATTAGTTGCTGTTAGCACAACACTGTTAGAGATTTCTACAGTACTTACTCTCCAGTTCCAAAGATTAACATTAGCTGACAGTGAATTTGTTGTGGCTCCAAGTTTGTTGAGATATACACTATTGCCTACAACGAAATCAGCGTAGTTACTTACGTTACTAAACTCTACTCTAGAGTTGCTAGTATCTATCACAATGTTAGCCTGATCCACAGTAGCGAAATAATAGTTACCACCGTTGATTAATCTAATGCTATCACCTTCTCTGATTGTGCTATTAACGATTCCACCCACAGTAACAACATCACTAACAGTATATCCTCTTTCCACAGCCTGAGTTTCATCTACACTAATAAGCAAACTCAATTCAGGTTGTGCGCCGGTAATGTCTACGGTAAAGGTTTCACCACTGATGTAGCCATTGCCTCCGTTTAATATAGTAACATCTTCCAGATAAGACGTAAAGGTACCTGCATCGTTAATTTGTGTGTTAAATGTTAGATCAAAATCAGCACCCACTCCGTCAGTCGCAAAGATTGATATATTAGCATTGCCTGCCACACTTAAATCATAATCGGTTATCACAGGCTGGGTTTCGTCCCACGTTATGCTTACTATGGTTGTTGTGACATCTTTAACTTGTGGTTGATCCAATCCGCTAGGACTAATCACCGCATTGGGATAAAAATCTCCACCTGCTGGCAAGTAATCTGTAAACTCTCTGATGGAGTTTTCGCTAGGACCAATACTGCGTATCCTGGCTTCGATCATTCTGGGTGCGCTGAGGTTACTTACTGTGCTCTGTGCTTGCTGTACAATTGTCTCGTTAGTCCAAACTACTACGTTGTCACTTATGTCAGAATTGCGCAGAGTAAGATAATAATCCAGGTATCTGCCTGTGTCTTCTTCACCAATTATGTTACTATCAATGTAATTAAACAGACTATAGTCTGTAAACAAACTTACACGATCATCCTGTCTGGCCAGGAACTCTACGCTAGCATTTGTTGGCTTGAGCTCATAGACGTTCCAATCTTTATTCTCACTGCTGGCAATATGAATAGTATGGCCGCCAGTAGGCATAATTTTGTAACTGGGATCAAACAATTGTGGCAAACTTCCAATATCATATGCTTGGAAATTAACGTTGCCAGAGTTTACATAACCTGAATTAGGTATGGTAGGATATTCCTTGCTATCTCTTACTCCCAGATAATTGATGTCATCCATGGTGGGCCACAATTGTGAGGTCATCTCACCTGTGGGCTTCTTGAGGAAGCGACTTGGATCATCAACGTCAATAACTATGATGTCATCGTTAGCAATGTCCTTGGTAATTTCGTATGTGCGCTCGCGTCCAATCTTAACAGCAAGGCCATCCTCGCCTTCCACGATAACGCTAACGTTACTACCAGCTAAGTCTCCAGTAAAATCTTCAGTAAACTTAATACTTGGCGTTTCTGTAAGTTTAAGTGCTACATTTGCGAGTAGCATATTGCCTGATTCATTTGTTAAACTATCTGGCAGGTACTGAGTATATACAGTAATGTTGCCAGGGTCAGTTTCTGTAACATCATAAACAGTTTGCCATGTAGCAACTTGTATGTTAGAATTAGGTTGCGTGGTATAAATTAATCTTTGAGCGTCAATAAGCACGTTGCCTACATAAAGATCCAGGAACGGATATTCGCCATTAACTGTTACCCCAGTGGTTTCATCCACAAAGTCAGATGGTGCTCCATTTTGGTATGTAGTACTCAGGAACGCCATGCTGGAATCAGCATTAGCACTATATATTAGAGTAGCATTACCAGGACTGTTAGTGTTACCTACATATACATTTCCAGGCAGGTACTGCCAGTTGTAAACGTCACAATTACCTGTGACTGCGCCATTGGGATCAACTTCAAAATACTTACACTGGTCAATAATCTGACCATTGATTATTACTGTGATATCTTCTGGACTTGTATCACCGCTAACATTAATCTTCCAGCGTTGCTGATTAGCATAGGTGTCAGGTGTTATATGGAATTGATCCTGGAATACGTTAGCAGGTGACTCATCTATGAGTGTAAACTCTGAATCTGATCTTAATACCAAAGTATACCAATCAACTACCTCTATGCCAGTTTGTCCAGGCTGGCGTTCATTGGGTACATGGCTCACATACATTCTAGCAGTTACACCAGTGTTTGCTGTTTCAGCATTGAAAATTTCTTCCACTGCCTGCCCGCCATATGTTTCCAAACTAATATCTTCGTAACGATACACCACGTTATCAAACACAAACTTGGTGTCTGTTGTTAACTTTTGTTCAATATTAACACCATAACTATCAGTGTCACCCACTATGGTATCCACAATAAATGTAACAGTGGTACCTGTGTCAGTAACATCTACATTAGTAATGTCCCAAGTACCGTTTAGTGTACTAATATCAGCGTTACTGCCTGAAGTTTTAGATACAATGCCTGATAATCCTGAGAACGTTATGGAGTCACCTTCAACATAACCAGTATCTGTGTTAGTAGTAAACAGTCTGACACTGGTATTGCTATCAGGTAGAATGCTAATATCCATTTGATTGAAGAATATACTTTTTTCCGCAATGCTTATATAGCAATTACCATTGATTGGTGTTTCACTCCATGCTTTGGTAGTGAGACCACCCTGAGCTACTACTTGATCGAACTCAATAGTGTTTCCACTGCCGCTTTGGTTATCACCATTGCCGCCTCCAATATCAGATTCGTTTACTAATATTCTTGCTGTAGCAAATTCGTAACCACGTCCTTTGTCAGTGACTTCTACCCAGTCTAACTTGCCGTCGTCTCTGAGGTACGCCTGAGCAGTTGCTTGTCTACCACCTGGGCTTGGTCTGCCTTCGTTTGTTACTGGTGGAGATATCTGTACTACTGGAGGTGCGCTATAGGTATCGATCCTGTCAATAACATCGATGCGCTCAACAACACCAGTAACGTCTTCTGGGAACACCATTGTAACCAACTGAGGGTCACTAGTAACATTACTGCGATCTAATTTAAACTCAATAGCCTGCTGTGATTCAACATCACCAAACTCGCCCACACTCACAGCCCATTCGTCATAAACTGTGATCTCACCGTCAATAACAATACTGTTGGCTTCGCCAATGCGTGTCAAACTTGTTTGTGTGCCTTTGCTCTGCAGGAATCCTTTGTAGAAGTCAAACTGCTGATCGTCTAAGATATCCAGGTCTCTCATATAGTCGCGACTCTGGTAACCAAACAGTGCTCTGGCACTTTCGTATACTTGCTTCTCTACTGGGATAAATCCTAGCTCATGGTATCTGCCCATGCTCTGTGCCAGGTTGTCTAAGTTAGGCTTGAGTTCGTCATCAAGTATGATAAAACCTTCTGATGTAAACTTACCGTCCCAGTTAGCAGTACGCTTGCCCTTGATCTTTACACGAGTCTGATACTGGTGTAGCACTGGATCATAAATGATGTCGTTAAAGTCTGTGCGATTGTCTAGTGTAAGTGCATGTTCAATTTCTTTCACAAACACCAGCATACCATAAATTTGTGAGCCCAAAGGTGGCTTGACCTGAATGTAATCTTCCAGTCGGATAATTTCGCAATCTTCAGGCTGAATCGCACTGCCGTCAACATCTAGGATTGTAAACTGATTTCTGTCTATGCGGTTAAGTTTAGCAATAAATCCTCTGGGTGCTTTGAATGTAACACCTGACGCCATGGGACTGAGTTCCAGAGTATTACCAATTTCCCACTTACCAGTAGTCCAGAAAAGGAATTGCTTTGCGGCATGTTCCCAATTTAGTATGCTTCCTGAGCTAGGTTCAAATTCTCCAAAATCAAATCCTTGGTTGGATTGATATGCACCCATACCCATGAGCAAATCAACGACTTGCTGTGATGTAGTTAATAAAGTTTCATAAGGCGTAAACACTGGCTCATTTAAATACGCATTCCATATCTCTGCACCTGCGCCATTTATCTGTGGCAGTGAAGGCAATCTAGTCCAAAGTTTACTATCAAAACTATCACTAGTAGTAAGATTAGTTTTAGCTCTATAGTATACGCCACGATATACCACTATGCTACCCTTTTTGTAAAACTCATTGCGTGTATATTCACCAAATGGTGCTGGTTCACCACCTACTTTGATGCCTCTGCTGGGAGAGTTTTTATTAATCTTGAGCTGAGGGAAAGTACCAATACTACGATCATATCCGCGTACTTTGTAACCACCCACTACCTTTTCAATAATAACACCAGTGTAGAAGTTACGAGTTTTATAAGGACTGCTATGCACCTGGATGTTGATGTTATCCTGTGGAATAATCAAACTAGTTGTAGTACCTGTAGCACTGTACTGGTCTGTTCTCACAGTCATGGTGTCTTTGTCAACATAGCCGCTCATGCGCTGGCTCAATCTCATGTTGATTGTTCTTATCTGTGGCGCAAACTCCACGTTGGTGTCCAAGCCCTGGAAGCCTAGCCAACTGTTGATGAACTGCGTGTAACCAATATTAGTAATGAAGTTACCTTGTGCATCACGCTCACCGTGAATAGTAAACTGATCTGGCTCGTAAAATCTCCAGCGTTCACGAGTAACTGTGCTTACTTGTTGTCTGGGGTCAATCTTAGCTCTAGTAAGTTTTGTGGGGTCACTAAATTGTGTAGCAAATTTAGCTGGTTGCGCTAGTAATAATCCTTCTGCTATGGCAAAAGGATATGATTCTGAGTATTTCCAAGCGTTTTCAACTGGAGCACCATCACTAAACATCCAACTACCAGCAATTAAATTTTGATCCACAATGGCTACAGGCGTTTCGTTGTCAACAATAACATGGTTGCCGTCAGGATCTACATAACCATCACCAGTGCTGTTATTGTATCTGGTTTCCAGAGTAACAACAGCAGTAGCGCCATCACCGTTAAATGCATCTACAGGTGGAGAATTCTGAATTAAACCTGATATGGTAACGTCCATATAAGTGTAACCAAAACCTTTATTTGTAACTACAATATTTGTAACGGCGTTGTTAACAATGCCATTTGCAGGATCCTCTGCCAGTGTAGGTACAGTAAGTTCTGCAAATTGTCCTGGGAAAGTACCATCCTGATTTGCTACTTGCTTAATAATTACTGTGGCAAAAGTATATCCTTCACCGTAACTAAGCATTTTAACATCAACTATTTTACCATCAATAACAATTGGTTCTGCTTTAGCGCCTGTGCCATCTCCCAATATTTCTAAAGTAGTGGTTTGCCAGTCATAATTTTTACCCTGGTTAAGTACCACAATATTTCTGATAGCACCGTCAGATCTTTCAGCATAACCTACTGCGTTATCACCGTCACCAGTAAACTCTACTACTGCAAGGGGATCATAACCATAACCACAATCTGTTATTGTGACATCAAATATGCCGCCAAAGTCTGTGGGAGTGCCATAAAACTTGTTGTCATAGATATTAAAGTTACCTGAACCTTCTGGATGTTCAGCAGTGCCGCCCCCCACTGCATAAGGGAACATGGGCTTGCCATCGTCATTCTCACACTGTACATAGAACCAGTGTGGTATAGTAGGAGACTCTGGTGTTACACCATATCTCATAGCAAACACTTCAGCACCCTGTGAGTTTACACCTGCGTATCCAGGAGTGCCTACTACTGTGCTATCAATTTTGTAATCTTCCACAAACAGTCCAGTGGGTGCACCACCAGGAGAACGTGTCCTGTCGCCGTCTGTTCTGAGCGTAAACGGTGACTTAATATTTGTAATAGTACTGTCTGCAACACTACCATTTATGTTATATTCAAAATAACCATAGGGTCCGTAAATGGGTAAACCATCCAAGGCCCAACCTATAATGGGTGAGTGATCTCCTGTGTTCCAGCTATTAAAGCCAAATACCTGTGGAGGAATAATATAATACTCGTAACTGCCTCTGTCATCGTATTTGCCAGGTTTATCATAATCATAATCACCATCGAACACTTCATTGTAATGCCATACATCACTAGAGTTAGGAGTTCTGCCACTCTTGGGATTAATAAGTGCAATACCATTTACTGCAACACCAATCAGTGCGCCGTTATCCATACTATCACCCACTGGCATTGTGGTAGGTCCTGGAGTAACTTCCTTGGGCAAGTTTACACTAAAGCTCTGTGGTTCATATCTGCCTGGTGGTGGTTCATAATTTAATATTCCATCTGACTGTACATATACGTTGCCACCAGACTCACTTATGCTTATACCTGACGCAGGTACAGATTCTGGTGGAAGTACGAAACTCTCAGCAAAGATAGGTATGTTGTTGGGTTCAACTACATCTCCCTGATATGCAGTATAAGTTTCTACAGTTCCGCTATTAAATTTGTTGGGAGGCAACAGGTTGCCATTGCCATCTACAGGAATCATTTTGTATAATTCAGGACGTGCATAGGGATTGTTTGGCAACTTGTACAAATCGTTTGTAACGTTTTCTCTGGTGCCTTGACGTATCACGCCAAGCTCAAGATCGTCCCAAAGTGCAATATTACCACTGCTATAATCAGTGCCATATTGGTCAGTCCACCACAACGGCTGTTCTGTAAAGCCCAGCATCTCCCAGGGGTGTGTATGAGGTCTGATGGTATCAAAGTAGTACTCATACAAACCTCTCCAGTGTCCTGGGAATGTATCTGAAGTTCCACGATAGTTCCAAGTCCAGGGATTGTCCCTGTGGAAGAATTCGTTTGTGGTTGGATCAAGCTCGTTTACGCTTGTCCAAGTACTAAAGTAATAACGCATGAGGTTATACCACTCAGTATAACCAAATCCAGTTTCTCTGTAATAACCAGGGCGTGTATCAAACACACTAAGCTCAGGCAAACTGTTTGCTTCTCTGAACTCCTTCTTAGCGGCGTTGTAAATGCGTTGCTCGAAGTCTAACAAAAGTTCATCACGAACATCACCATAAGCAGGAGTCTTACTGCCGTCATGTCCCACAATAACATTCATGGGTGTTTCAAAACTGTTATCGACAGTAATCTCAGGTTGAGTCAAAGGATACAAGCCCATGACACTTGGTGTGGGAGGACACTGCGCACTGTCACGTTCTGCAGTATACAGTTTAGTTGTGATTGTTGATCCCAATAAATCTGATCTCAGTAATCTAATTGTTATGGGGTTGTAATCGGTAATAATATAATCCCTGTCAATCAATAACATATCTGTAGTGATTGAACCTTCGGGTGTGGAAAATACTAATAGGCTGTATTCTATTTTGCTGAGATCAAGGAAACTAGATGTAACTATATCTCCCTGGTTTGTATTAACAACCTGCTGTTCTTTAATAAAGTTGTCACCAAATGGCACAACATAAGTTCTGTTAAATACGTTCTTGCCTACTCTGAATGAAATTACTTCACGGAGTATCATCTCAAGAGTTTGATCAATATTGTTTTCGTCTATTGCATTTGTGGCATAATAGTCATTGATGTTCTTAATCAATCTAGCCTTGTACTTGCTAAACTCGCCTGCATTAAATCTTAACGCATCAATCAAATTATGAGGTTGGTCATCAAGCAAGTAACCTGCTAATATGAGGTCGGCACTAGACTGTACTATTTCAGTAGCAAATTTAGTTTCCTGTGCAGTACTGGGATAATTATTTTGTCCCAGAGGTTCGCCTACAAATCCCAACTGAGATTCTATCTGAGTTTTAAAATGATTTAAATATTCAGGCTCACTAGTGAATCTCACATTGTCTTTATAGACGTTTCTGTCCCAACCCATGGGTAATTCATATTTGCTAACGCTGGAAAGACTAATTAATCCTTGTTCACTGTATGCAATAAACTCCAGGTAATCGCCATTGCGCAGTACGATATTATCATCTAGTTGAATAAATCCGTCTACCTGAGGGTTGTAACTAAAGTCGTATATGGGCTTACCATTGACAAAAGCAGTCATTTTTCTCTGATTAATACCGTATTGATCATAATCAGGAACACACCCAATGAAATAATTTCTGAGATTCTGGTCTACTTCAATCTGAGTAATGAAGTATCTACTAATGATTGCTTGGTTGTAGGGTTCATTACTGGGTTTCCAGTATGGATAATATTCATCGGGATCTGATGCTGATGCAACCAAATGATAGAAATTATATCCTAAGATATTTTCTCTGTCATCACTGCCTATGGGCTCATATGTATATTTGTCATGCTCCAGATTGTTTGTAAACACGATCTCTGAAGCGGCTTTGAATGGTCTGTATACCACAGTGAAGCCTAGTTCAGTATCTACTGTGGTACTAATAGCAATGTTTGCGGCATCTTCGTCCACAACATCTTCCACAGTAGCATAACTAAAAATTTTGTTACCAGCAAAGTCTGACTGTGGATACTTGGCATCGTCATCCATTCTGACACCAGCATCGTCGTAAATCACAAACAGTGGTGCTTCGTTGGGCGTACTCTTTGTTTGTGCCAGTACCCAGCCTTCCTCTGTAAATCTGTATTCATTACCACGCTGAGTATTACCCTCGTTGATGATAACCTGATCGCCTGGAACCGCTGTGGCTACTATCTCTGGCACAATGCTTTGATATGCCGTATAACCACTACCAGGTTTGTTGACAACAAAACCCACAATTTCGTCTATGTAAGTTGCTACTATAGCATTGGCTGGTGATGTGTTTGCACCAGTAATTATAATATCAATGTTAGCACCAGATTCATAACCACTTCCAGTCTCAGTCACAGTAATACTCAGAATGTTACCATCTGGATTAATAAGTGGGGAAAATTGTGCAGGTGTAACACCCGCAACATTGCCACTCTGTGATACTGCGGTGATTACTGCTGTATTGCTATCATATCCTGTGCCCGAGTCCACTATGTCAATAGTTGAAGTGCCTAGTGGTAATGCTCTGGCTGTGAGTGCGTTGGCTTCTGCACGATTTTCTGATGTTACGTTGGGGTCGTCGGTATCAATGATCACAGTAATGTCGTCGGCATTAAAATATCCGTCGCCACCATCTAATACATTAATTCTGTCAACAAATCCTTCTCCAGGTTTGCCTGCAATATCTACAGTGGCAGTTGCTTGTGAAGTATTGGATCCTGAAATTATAACATTTGTTTGATATGGCGATGATGTGCCCAGATATATATGCTCTGCGATATCGTATTGCTCATTGGGGAAAATGAATGTTTTGCCTGCAGGGTTAACACCGTCAATCAAAATGTTGCCACCCAAGCCATTTACTTGGTCATAATTGTATGTCGTTACAGCAATGTCTACACTCTGTAGAAAACTGTTACCTGAATTAAAAAGTTCTAGTCTGTGATCAAATTCAATAATAGGACGTTCAGCACGATAACTTCTGTCTGGAGGTGTTTGCCCAGCGTCATACCAGTTGTTTTTGTGGAACCAGTAGTTGTTACGGCTCCATCCATTGTTGTTGTTACTTCCACGAGCTATTGTAACATAACTTTTGTTTGTGTTGGGATCATAAGGCGCCGCAGTGTTTCTTTCAAAATTGACTAGTTCAATGCTATCGCCCACACCCTGCACTATGTAAGTATTCCCCTCATAAACGTTATTGGGGTTGATATAAGAACCTTCAAATTCAATCACCATGCCGTTACGGAAAATAACATTAGCATTTGCTGTAGCATCATTATGGATATAGTATTGCGATCCCACGATGTCTTGTTCAACATCTACTGGACTATTAACTGTGCCAGAGATTATGATAGCATTGGGTGCTACGTTGCCTTCTGATGGAGCCCAGTAATACTCACTATAATTTACTAACTTGTCAACGTCAATGGGAGGACTAAATGTAAAGTAGGGCTCATCGAATATTTTGTTTTGGTTGCGAACATCAACACCATACGTTTTAAGTATGTCAACCATTTCGTCATAAAATATTAATCCCTGAGGTTCTCCTGTTTCAGGAGAGGTAGTAGAAATAGTTGGTGATAAACTATATGCTTGCTTTGTAGCAGTAGGCTCTTGAATATATTGTCCTTCTGCACGAACACCGTCCCAGTCAGGTGTACCCACAAAACCGTTGAGTGTTTCAACGTTGGCTTCTGAGTATAACTGATCAACAGTATACTCGAAGAAGTTTTTAATCGCAGTAGTCTGTAGGACTACTGGTAGACGTTTATACTGATTATCGTCTGAATGGGCCATTATCTATCCGCTCTGAGGGTTTGACTATCAATCTGGTTGATGATCTCTATATCGTTTACTGTAGCAGTGCTAATGAACAACTCATTGGGCATTGCTGAAACCTGGAACAATTCTCCAAAAGTTCCAGTGGTGTTCTTGGGAAGTATTACTATGCTACCAATTGCACTTCCCAACTGTTGATGTATATAAGTTGAAAGTTCTGTGAAGTAAAATGACTCTCCAAACTCCCAGTTGTTGGGATCAAAGTATTGCTTGATTGCTGTGAGCACTCTACTACGCAACTCATTGTCTGAGTATTGGTTGCTAAGTTTAACAATTCTAAACACAGCCTGTAGTTCAGGCTCTGCGCTAGGACCAAATAGTTTAACAAACTTGGCGCTACGATATGTAATTGTATCTGACGCTGACTTGTACTGATTAAGGCTAGCAAAGTTTACACTGAGTTGTGCACTAGTAGGCTCAGCAGGGAAGTCGCCAGTTGGATTGTTGCTCCAACTCACGATATTATTATAATAGTTTTCTGTGAGGATAACCATCTCCACTACGTTACTAATACTTGGATCAATTCTAACATCGTTGGGTGCCACATGATTCCAGCGCATTACACTATCCTCTGGATCCATGGAACTTGTGTCCTGAGTCTTGCCTCTGCCTGTGCGCACAAAGTATTGATCAGTTGGAATAGCTCTAACTCTATTTAAGTTAGTGCTTTCTGCCACCATCTGATATGTGGTGTCAGCAAGGTATGTAACGTTTGCTTCTGTGTCAGTCCAACTATCCTGTACTGTAACTAACAATCCAGCAAACAAACCATAATCATTTTCCAAGCCATCGCCTGGCCAGGTTCTGATGCCTGCTACTGGAGGATTGGCTTGTAACTTAACCATGCTAAAGTCCTTGACTAACAACCAATCCAAGTTATCTGCATTTCTGGGTGCGCTATAACTTCCTGGGGAAATTGTATTTGTACTAGGATTAAATTCTACACCGTTAGTATCTTGTCTCAAATCCCATACTGTACCAGTGTAGGGTCTTTCATAGGTGTAACCATCAAAATCAGTATAGTATTCAAACAATACTAATCCTCTTTCATTTACATATTCATGGAACTGTAGAGGTCTGTCTGGTACACCGTCAGCGTCGCTGTCCTTGGGTATAACATATACTCTGCTAGGATCAGTATAACCATCAGGGTATGTAAACACATCACTTACTGTCCACTCTATGGGGAAGTCTAAATGATCCTTATTGATGTTATAATCTAGCACAATCTTATCGCTGTGGAATCCTGTGTCGTCGTTACTGGCATGGTATATGTTCTCATTGAGTCTACTATACCTCAGTGTGCCAGTTTGACTATCATAATCTCCCTCAAGGAGTTCAAGTCTGCCTTTGATACCTGCACCAGTCTGGTTGTCAGTGATACCCACTGTGCCATAACTGTATGCCCCGTTTGCTCCACCATGGTATACATTTAAGTCTGATCCATCTGCATTAAATTGCTTGTAGGTAATTGTGGGTGTATTACCTGAGCTAAGGCTTATGACGTTGCCACCAAACGTAAATTTGTCAAATTCAATATCAAAATAACTTGGTATGCTAGTAATCATGCCACTGTTATTTGCAATTGTTACATTTTGACTTACGCTTCTGGCAGTGCCAGTGTCATAAAATGTAGCCAATTGTATGGTTGCATCTGCAACATAGTTTAATGACTCGCCCTGTGCTGGTCCAGTGTAATGTAACACATTACTGATCACATTTGTATTGCTTTGTCCTGCAACGTTCCTAGCAGGATCACTGTAAAACAATCCAAAGTTGGATTTCCAGAATGAGCTAACATCATACCACTTAACGCTACGAGTGATGAGTGGTATATTAGTAACAAAACCTTCGGGGTCAGCTCTGTAGCCAGTGGTTTGGTTTACCCAAAATCCATAAGTGCCTGTGGCGCCGGCAATTTGCCACTGATTAGTTTCGGTAGTGCCGGCTTTGGTATTAACTGTAGTAAAGATAATCTCATCTCTGCCTTCTTTGTTGTCACTATCCAAAACTTTTACATTTTTAACATTATAAAATTTAAGCTCTTGTTGTGATTGTACAATGTAGTCTTGACCTCTAACAGTTACGACATAACTGTAATTGAATCTGTCTACAGGCACATACTCCATGTGTATTAACCAACTAGAGGCAAAGTCAACGTTGCTGGGCTTCCAATCACAAGTCCTGCATGGCGAGTCTATGATGTACCACTGATCCTGTAACTGGTTATTAACGTTGGGTGGATTTGGATTAAAGCCTATGGCAAATGTTCTGCGAGCGTCTATGGCATTTTTAATTGCTGTGCCTTCGCCTGCGGTGAGTGTCTTACGAATAGTAGCAACACTGTCTACTGCCTTCCAGCCCTGTGGCACTTCTGCCGCTAGGGTAAATGGACCAGTTGCTGTGTTAAGACCCGATACTAGTTCACCGTTGTTTGTTACACTTACTACTCTGGTCCAGATATAATCTTGCAAATCACCTGGATTGCACCATTTAATAAAATTATTTTCCTGGAACATTCTGTTCTTGCCAATCTGACTTGGATCAGCAGGATCCAAACTCATGATAACTGGATCACCAGTGCTAAACGTTTCTGTTATATAACCTGTTTGACTGCGGCCTTCAAATGGCAAACAATTCCAGGTATATCCCGATGGTACGCCACCTACCTGAGAAAGATCATATGTGTCAGGGGTAAACTCTTGTGTAATATTTCTCATACCATAGTAAACAAAATTGTTGAGTCTTTGTCCTTGTAAAAGCTCTGGTATGGTAGCGGTAATAACATCTAAACTTGTTGTATTGTCATTGATAATAACTCTGGTGCCAATGGGAGCATCGTCCACATACAGGAATCCGTCTCTGGCAAAAGTGTCTACGTCATGATATGTACCAGTGGGGTCATTGATGTCAATGTAACGACTGTGGCCAGCGTGGGTACGGTTAATGGCCTTGAGCTTACGGATGTTAGAGTTTAGTGTGAGCGGGAATACATTGTAGTCCTGACCATTTACCATTCTGTCCTGGGTATAGTAAATCTGTGGAGCACGTTCCTTGATGGCCTGAAGTGTTTCAGGAGGTAAACTATTGTTTACACTGCGTTGCAAACTAAACTTAACTGTGAGTCTAAACTCGTTGCCGTTCTTGCTTACATAGGGAATGTCAATACTAATGTTTGACATGCTCTCTGGTTGTATGGTATAACGTGTGGGATCACTTGGGCGATACCACAGTCTGTAAATTCCGTATGGTACATTAGCAAAGTTGCCGTCAGCAAACTTTAATTGAATGCCTGAGTTATCCAGGTTGTCAATAGCATACAAGTTTTTAGTGTCTTTACTAATGCTATTGTAATTAAGTGTTTGGCCAACCACGTTGGGTATTCTGACCCACTTGGCTTTTACCAATCCAGCGCCAGTGATTTCCTGCAAATAAGCATCAGTTTCGTTGATGTTCAAAACCTGTAAATCTTGAGTACGGCTTGCCACAGGAGTTGTATAGTTGAAATCCTGGTATGTGAGATTGCCCTGATGGAAGTTAAGGAAGAAGCCAGTGTCCTTGCTAGCTAGACCGTTACCATCATTTCTGTAAAGCAAGTTAAACAAGGCTGCTGGGTCAGGGTGGCGTTCAAAAATACTGCCATTGTCTGTAAAGTCTGGATTTACAATATTAAAGGGCTTGGTGTCGCCCGCAACAGTTGCTGAGTACTGATACGCAATGGGCGCACTAAGTGGAGTATTCAACTGATATAGTTCAGTGAGAATGTCACCCACACGTCCTGTTTTAACGGGCGAAGTAAATCTGTTTACGTTGCTCATTGAGCTGTTCAAGATGCTAATAAACTGCTCGTAGCTCTGAGGGTTGTTTGCGTCATCCCAGAACACTTCCAGGTTGTTGAGGTCAGTGCCCTGTGAATCTGTGAGTGGCTCGTTGGTCTTGACGCTTACTACTTTAACAAGTCCACTTGCTGTGTAGTTTCTGTTGGGAGTGTAGCCCAACATACGAGCAAGTTTGAATACTGAGTCTCTGCGCTCTGCTGTCTCTAGGAAGTTTTCCCTGGTGTTGATGTCCATTCTGAATGCAAGTGACTGTGATAGGTACGCAAGCAATTCGATGATTGCAATAAACTCTGAACTCTCAATGTAATCATTGTAGTTCTCAGGAAAGTTAGTTCTGACATACTCAACTAGAGCGGCGCGAATGGTGTCATAGTCGTATGCCTGATAGCTGATGTTCTGATAGGCCTTATAGGCTACCTTCCATGATTCAGCCGCAAACAAATTCTGTTGTCTGGTTACACTTGACATTATTCTCCCTCAATCTCTCTGGTATATTCCAAATAAAGTACGTCCTCGTTATTAAGCAATACATACTTCAAATTAATTTCTATTCTAATCGTGTGGTCCATGTAGATGATAGTTGTATACAAATGATCTACTCTGGGATCTGCATCTATAATTCTGATCACATCATCACGAATCTCTTTTTCTGTAGCAGTGTCGTCTGGATTCATTAAGATATCCCAGATAATGCTACCATACTCTGGTCGCATTGCACGTTCACCCTTCTTGGTGTAAAACGTGTTCAACAGGTCTCGCTTTACCAGATCAGCCCCTTCCAATGTATAAGGAGCCCTGATGCGGTCAACTGTACTAAATCCTCTAAACTTTGCTACCATGACCGATATTTATCTGATTTATTATGTATAGTTTTAATAACTTGACAAACTAAATAAGGGTGTGCTACAATTGCACTTGGGTTGCGATATTCACATATCGTGTAACATTAACCACGCATAGGAGTAAGTTGTTATGCGTAAGATTGTAAAGTCATTCGACCAAGTATGGGCTAAGGCTGAGTCATTCAACAAGCGGAACGGTGATCGTTTTGTGCGTTGCTTTGACAGTCGCGGAAAGTACCTGAGTTTTGGTATCTATGACAAGGTAGGTAAGAAGTACTGCCTGTTTGATACCATTAACTTGACTGGTAACTTCCGCTACAATGCTTCAGAAGTTGTGGCAGAACTTGTCGAAATGGAAGAAATGGTTGCCAGTGCCTAATCTGGTCTTAGTTCACGGGGCAGGTGGAACACCCGCTGGTTGGAATTATCTCAACCAGAACCTGCCTGGTGGGCTAAACATTCTCAGACCTCACTATGACATCATGGCTACTGATCCCTATGAGATCATAGACACTATCTGTGAGCAAATACACGATCACTATGGAGATGCCAGTGTGGTGTATGTGGGACACAGCATGGGAGGAGTTCTGGGAGGCTGGATTGCCAGCAATGGATTAGTTGATGTTGGTCATTTGGTAACCATAAGCGCACCCTGGCAAGGGTCACCGTTTGCACGTTGGCTTAAATTAGTGTTTAGAAACAACAACTTATTCCAGCACATGAATCCAGGCAGTGACTTTTTAGAGTACCTGCACGAAAAAACTTTTTTACGACCTCACACAAATATAATCACTCGTGGAGGCGGCAATGAAGTAGCCGCATGGGGCAAACGTGACAACGACGGCACTGTTACTGTGGAGTCTCAGTCAAACTCGCCCAAGGGATTTGTTAAAACTGAACACGAGTACATCAATCTCAGTCACACAGAGATACTACAGAGTGGAGAAGTAAGAGATATGATGTCAAGGATAGCTAATAGTTAATTAGCCTGGATTAAGTTCTTTAACGACTTTGCCAAATTCTGTATCTTTTCCGGCAGGAGTTTTGTCTGCAAAGTAGAGTTCTTTCTGAGCTCTAAATAATGAGTTTATGTCACCATAAGTTAAACTGCCAGGTTTGACTTCATCAAATACTGATCTGAGATTCATATCATCTGTAGCAGTAAGCAAAGCAATTTCTGCTTGGCGTCTCTGATAAAGATCTTCGTTGTATACCATGGCGCCACCAGGCTTCTCTGCGGCAAGCACCCAACCTGACATAATTCTGGGAACATTGGCCATGATAGCATTGCCAGCCGTTGTGCCTTCGGGTGTGCCTAAACCAAATGCAGTGCTGGCGCGTTTCATTTCCTTGCCTACGTTACTGTTTAAAAACTTCTCAGGGCCGCCTATGCCATTCATAAAACTACTAACACCATTTTTCTGAGTGTCACCCAAGGGCAAGTTAGGTAGTTCTGACTGAATATCTGCAAACTCTGAGTTAAGTTTACCAGCGGCTAACAGTGTAGAGGCAGGATCTGATAGTCCATTACTAAAGTCCACAAACGTGTTGCCGTCTTTGTCTGTGATAGCGATACTTGGGAACATGGGGTCACTAGCATCAAGTCCAGCAATGTCTAAACCTTCGTCCGCAAACTTTTGTTTTATTTGATCAGTAGGCAAATTTTCTGCCAAAGCATCTCCCATGATGCCCAGAGCCTGTGACTTCAATCCTTCGATGTTACCAGTGAGTAGGTCTGCCATGAGAGCGTCTGCGTCAATGCCATACTGAGCTAATTGTGCTTCCAGTTCTGTGAGCTTGCTATCAAGTCCCACAATCTCCTCTTCCAATTGGTTGCTGGTGGGGAAACGTATGGGAGGTATCACGGCGCCTAACATATCTAGTGCTATATCAATTCGTTGTATGGCTGACAGATCACTATCAAACAGTGATGTTACATTGTTAAACACGTCACCATATTCCTCATACTCTGGAAATTGTTCTTTGAGATCGTTTTTAATCTGATCAACTTCTGCCTGGAACTCACCCTCTGCTTGGTTATAGGCATCCTTGACTTGGTCTGATGCGCTCTTTAATTGGTTGCCTGCTTCGTCCACATATCCCAGGCCTTTCTTAACAACACTTTCTCCTGTGTTGGGATCAGTGACTACTACATCACCTGGATCAGGATTATCAGGATCTCCTGAACTACCGGGCGGTAAAAATTCTGCCAACTCCTGATTGAATTCTGTGTCTGATGCTTTCTCAACGGGATCATATTGTCCGTGTCCACTGTAAGGCTCAGGTGTCATGAGCTTAGTACAAATGGTATAGATGTCTAAACTAAGTGAGGTGTCACGTTTACCTTGTGTAGGGAAGGCACTGACTCCCTCACGAGCCGCTTCACGCTTAAATTCTGGAGGTTCTGAATCCACATCAGGCAAAGGCTTGCCAGCAAGTCTGGGTGCAGGAAATGCTATGCCAGGTGCTACTGGTGTAGGGGGGCTAGTGTTTAAGTTTATCAGTCCACCGCCTGCGTTAATTAATGGTGCCGCAAAATTTATCAACGCAGTGCTTTGTAATTGTATAACACTAGTAGCGTGAGCTACAATCATGCCTGGCCCTAAACTAGTAAGGTTAATAGCCGCTCCGTTTAGTGGATTTGCACCACTGGCTTGTATGTTAGTAGCACCACCTGAGTTGATGTCAATGTCGCCACCACCTGCTGTTAACCTGACATTTCTGTCACCATACATCATTAGGCTCTGTTTGCCAGTTATGTTTACTCTACCGCCTGTGCCTAGTGTGGGCAGTCCAAATGAGCCCAGTGCTTCCTGTACAGCGCCGCCTACATATTGTGCTCCACGTTGATCGCCTGCGGCTTTGATGTTTACATCACCACCCGCTTCCAAGTTAAGGTTTTGATCTGCACGAATGTTAAAGTCGCCTTTGGTTCTGAGGTGTACACCTGACTCAGCAAAAAAGTTCATGTTGCCCATGGCGTCCATTTCAAACCAGGCATTACCACGTTTGTTGATTATGTAGATGCTACCGCCGCCATCGTCTGACATCAGTATCTGATTACCACCACCTGTGCGTATACGGATGCCTTTGTTGCCTAACTTGTCATCCATGATGAGCTGATGGCCGGCCAATCTAACTTTGTCTGTGAAATCTGCGCGATTTTCTGTGGATCTAGGGTCCCAGTCTCCGGGAGTCACAATACCAAAAACCTTACTGGGTGATTCTCTGCGAGCACCTGAACTACCAGCACCCCTGAGTGGATCTAATATGAGTCCTTGCTTTGTTATCCACTCGGCAATGTCGGCGTGCATGGGTCTGGGTTGATTCTTGCTGTGGTCTCCTGGATTGGCTTTGAGATTTTTCTCTCCCACTGGTGCGTTGATGGCAGGATCGCCGTAACTTATACCACCAGGGAAACCTGGTACACTGTAGTTGTACTGATCTTTTACCAAACAACTTATGATCACAGGAAATTTAATATTACCTTCAGCAAATGTAACTAGAACATAGGTACCGGGATCTGGTGGTACCATCCACATGCCATAGGTACTTTGTGAGTTGGCGTAATCTTTTTCGTCTTCGCCCCTCTGGCCACGATATGTTTGTCCCCAAAATGGTGAGCCCCACTCACAGTTAAACCAGTTTGCGGATACATCGTCCTTGTCAGGTGCATCAAAGAAGCTGGGTATAAACACAGCAATCCTGCCACGGCGTTGAGCATCTTGTGTGTCCCTGGTTATACCCATGAAAACACCCAAGAGTTTGCCTTGCATCATTTGTTCTTTGATGCGTGGATTAGATATGCTTAGTTTATTGCCGCCACTGCCCTTCATGATTTCTTCTCTAACTTATAACTTGCTAAACTTTCGATCTTTACAGCAGATACATCAGTGGTATATAAACCTCCTGAGAAGTTATGTGTGGCTTTGATAATTTTGTACACTCCTGTAAAAGTATGTGATGTATTTGTATTCATCCAATAACCTGTGTTAAGCAAACTGTCCTCGTCGCGATAGTCAAAGTCCCAGGGTCTGGGTGCCGCTATCTCTAAAAACAAATAGTTATCGTCAGTTCCAAAGTAAGCATAGTCAGGCTGGCTACTCTCGTTGCTGTCTGAACTACTTTGCGCCGCCTGTGTGTTGTTGCTCTGTCCTTGGCTGGTGTCATATCCCAAGTACCAGGGATCACCTCTGATGCTCATTTCTAGTTTTCTTAAAAATGCTTCACCAGCAATCTGATTGATAACTTGTCCAAAAATAGTAGTTGATTGTGGAATTTTATGATCCACAGTTACACCCTCCACAGGGTTTACACTAGGAACATCTGTATCTTTTTCTGATGTATCCATTTGACTCTGTGAATCTGGTCGTTGTATGTCGCTAACAAATCCCAAACTCTGAAGGTCACCAACGTCTATGCCGTTAGTGCTATCCACAGCGAAGAAGTCTTCTGAATACTGATAACCACTTTGCTCTGGAGAGTAGTCAGTAGGTGGACCCTCAGTTACATTACCAGGATTAATTAGCAAGTTAGTTGCTAAATTTCTAAGTGTGGAGCTATCAATAGCATCCAAGAATTGGTTAAGCTCGTTCTGCGCACCAGTTTGTATGGCTTGTTCCAACTGGTCTAACTGAAATTGTGAGAAACCTTGTTGCTGTAGGGTAGCAGTAAAACTTTCCAAACCTCCTTGTAATCCCGAAAAATCTCCACTTAATAAACTGCTAATAGTGTCTTTAGCCAAGGCATCGAATCCGTCTTTAAGAGAACTAAGCAATCCACTTGGACTTGTATCTTCATCACCATCTACATTGTCAGTCTTTTCTTTAGAAGTAGCACTGTCAGTTGTGCCCACTAAACCTCTGCGTGGTGTCATTAATAGTGCTACGCCATTGTCATATTGTATGTCTAGACTCATAATCTGATCATTCATACCAGTAAACAAATACTGATATGCTTTTCTGAGATTGCCACTATCTACTAGTTGTTCGAATCTAGTTCGTACCTCTTCGGGTGTGAGATTTTCATTCTCTTCGGGTATTACAAATTGTCTGTCACTAGCAGTGCGGTACAACACAGGTCTGTATATAATTTTGTAAGCGGCTTGATTGGTTCTCAGATCTAGACCTATGTCCTCTATGCCCGCATTAATTTTTAATCTTTGCACAAATGCCTGTTCCTTTCTGCAAGCCTGATCGTCTATCTCGTCGGGATTCTCTTTTCTGCTATGACGGAATCTGGCTTCGGGGCACATTGCAAGAATCTTGTTCATGATATCTTCCATGCTTTCGCCAATTTTAAAGTTAATGACATTTGTGATCTCATCGTCAGTGAGCTGTTCGGGATCGGCGTTGGGGTCTGTGGATTCTTCTATGCGTTGCTCGGCAGTCTTTTCACTACCAGCGTCAGCCTGGTTGAGTGGTGCTTTGGTGTCGTCGCCAGTGTTTACGTCAGGCAAGATTAAATTTTCATCTGTAATCAATACCTTGTTTGGGTCTGATGTATTGTCATCTGAGGCTAAGAGACCAGACAAGTCAAACAATACTTCATCCTTGACTTGTTTGTCATTGTTGTTTTGTAAAAACTTGTTTATGCCATCTTCCACGCTTTGGACCATTTCAGTAATAGTCTTGCCTCTGGCAGTAATACCCTGTCCCAGTCTGTAGCGTCTGTCAGTAAACGCTTCTGTTTCCTGAAACCTGCAGGTAAAGTCATAGGAACTACCAGTGTCGTCCATGGTGCATGTAATGTTGCTGGGTATGATCTTCCAGCGATAAGGTCCCACAATTTCTGCTAGTTGTCCACCCTGCTCAGGATCTGTGGGTATGGTAAAATCGTCCTCGTCAATGTATCCCAGGAAACTTATTTCCAAATACAAATATACGCCCTGTGTTCCTTCCACACCCAGAAAACTTCTGGCTAACACAATCTGATCAAGCAAGTCTGCTCTGTTTGGTTGCTTTACAGTAAATGTAACTCCAGTTGCGGCGCCGCCCACAGATGTAATACTGAGATCATCTATGGTGTTACCAGCAGTTACGCCAGTTTGTGCTATAACCACAGTCTGGTCAGGTGAGCTAGTAAGTGTACTACTAGAGTTACCAGGCGCGCCTACATTTTGTCTGGCAGTGTCAGAACTTTGTGCCGCCTCTCCTGGTTGAGAAGTATTAGGATTTATCAAATACAATTTTATATTGTATGTGCTACTGCTGTACTCATCCAGAATATTTCCAAAGGCTTCGCCAATGTACGGGTTAGGGTTTATGGGTACTTGTCTGGGTCCCTGAGGCATTATGCGCCCCCGTTTCTATTACTCAACAGTGATACTTGGTCACCCAAAGCACTGATAGATCCAGCACTGGGTAAAAAAATAATTGTGCCTGCAACAAAATCTCTGAGAGGGTCTTTGATGACATCAGGATTTCTTAGTGCAAATACCCACCACAAACGACTATTGTTGTATAGGGCTTTTGCTAATAAATCTGGTCGTTGATCATATGCAGGATCTATAGTGTACTGTTCGTCACTTAGTGTGACACCTATCTGTGGTAATTTGTTTATGTCTAGAAAGACTCCATCCAAAATCTGGTTGTTCTTGATGAAACTATCTTTTCTAATTTTAGCTGACATTATACAAATCCATCTCTGTATGCTTCGCCATTGGCTATGGCATTTACATCGAATCTTCTGCGTACCTTGCTGGGCGTGTACTGTGGTGATAATGTACACAATACGGTTGCTATAGTGGGAACGTATGTTACTGTGCCTTGCACTTCTACTGGCACATAATCCACATTATCCTCAAACGTAGTTGAATAACTTGTGACAACCACAGGCACCTTATTGAATCCGTGGTCGCCCAGATATTCGAACAGCAACACAGGTGGTGGTGCACCAGCAGTTTGTTTGGCTACTGCTATGTCACCAAAATCACCCTTGGTTGCTATCTTAAAGAATGTCTGCATAGCAAGCATATATCTGGCTTCGTATATGTCATTTGCTGTAAATGTACCAGTTACTGTGATATCAGTTGGTGTACTATCCTGATAACTTCTTACTGGATATTGCATGCCTTGTCCACTATGGGTGTTATAGTTAGCACTAGTCATGTTCAGTACAGTTGGTGTAATGCCCCATACCAAACCATTGCTTTCCTTGATAGGGCGCATCAGATAATCTGAAAAGCCGCCAGCCGCACTGTAGAACCTGTCTTGTCCGCCACGCTTGGGTCTGAGTCTGGCTCTCCAGTCATATGCCTGTCCTGTGCCAGTGCTAATGCTGGTGCTGGGCGATGCCGCTTGATTGAGCTCGTTAAACAAATCAACTGCTCTGCGATCATACTGAGCTTTGAAGATGTTGCCATCGTTGATTTGCCCAGCGCCCAAGATCCTGGGATCAATAGCGTTCACAATGCTTCCCAATCCACTTCTTACAATGGGATTGTCAATCTTACTCAGCGCCTCTGAAGCCTTGTTGCTGAGAAAGCCACCTATAGTTCTTTTTGTCAAGTCGAATGCCATACCAATATTTATCTGGATCATAAACACTAGTTTTAATATATCCGCCAGATAAATATGGGTATGTGTTGATATACTTGACATCAGCAATCCCATGTAGTATAATTTGCGTATAACAATAAAAACAGGAGTTAGCATGGCTGGCAAGAAGCAAAACTATCTAAACAACAAGGATATCCTAAAGGAAATCCACAAAAGCAAAATGAGTTTTTGTTGGCTCAAGGCAAAGCAGTATCATCAGTATGACATCATTCTAAACGATGTGTCAGAGATTACTAAAACTACTCTCGCAGAAGCCAAGAGCAACCGTGCGCATCGCATTCAGTCAGAAGCATACGCTGAAGCCATGAAGCACCATGACCCCAAGGATTACCGCAACAAGCCCAAGCAAAAGGACTTTGCGGTAGACACTGGCACAATCCCAGATGGTGAGGCAGTGTTCAGAGTAATGACTTACGAGCATATTCCCGATGAGCCAGGTCGTAAAAAGAATCCCAAGAACATTTCAGAAGAGAAGGCCAAGTTAAACTTTGCACCCTTCAAGCACTATGCCTATGTGAACGGCGACCTTACTGAAGTAAGTCGTAGTCACTGGCGCGGTGGTGTAAAGACAGGCGGCTTTGATTGTGAGCATGGTAAGATCACCAACACTTTAGGCACTATGTTCCTAAAGTTGGTAGAGCGTTATAGCCACCGTGCTAACTGGCGTGGCTACTCATATGTAGATGAGATGAGAGGTGACGCACTGTTACAACTTAGCCTGGTTGGACTCAAGTTCAACGAAGCACGTTCAGACAATCCCTTTGCGTACTACACGCAGACCATCACAAACTGCTTTACTCGCGTCCTCAATTCAGAGAAGCGTATGCAGACCATCCGTGATGACATCTTAATTGAACAGGGACACATGCCCAGTTACACTCGTCAGATGGCACACGAAGAAGAAGTCAAGAAGATGCGCGAAGAAGCATCACAAGAAGAGGCACTGCCAGACCTTGGATGACATTATACTGATTGCGGTGCCTGAAGAGGCACCTGCAATTATGTTATGGGACAATGTTTTTTTCACAGGCATAGGTAAGATCAACGCCACCTATACGGTCACGCGATTATTACATCAGCACAAACCCAAGCGAGTGTGGAACTTTGGCACTGCTGGTGGCGTGACCATGGACTCAGGTTTACATCAGATAGGCAGTGTGGTACAGACAGACATGTACGCACCAGCATTGGGTATGGCCAGATGTAAGACACCACAGGACATTTGTCCGGAAATTATTTCACTCAATCACACAGGATTTATCTGCGGTACTGCTGACGAGTTCACAGAGGACCCAGGAAACTTAGCGAAATACTGCGATGTCGTAGACATGGAGCTCTATGGCATTGCCAAGGCCGTTTGGCGTTACAATCTTGACGAAGGCACTGACATTAGTGTATACTGTTGGAAATATGTCAGTAATAAAGTTACCGTGGGTGGTGGCTTAGACTGGCAACAAAACGTCGAACTCGGCCAAGAATTATATAAGAAAACATACGAGGACTTTCATGAGCTTATTCCAGACAGCCGCTTGCTTCACTGACATACACTATGGACTAAAGTCTAACAGTCATACTCACTTGAATGACTGCCACAGATACATGGATTGGTTTATCACAGAAGCAAAGGCGCGCAATGCTGAGACTTGCATCTTTTTGGGAGATTGGAGTCATCAGCGAGCAAGTGTAAACATTGCTACCATGAACGCAAGTATTAGAGACCTTAAGAAGTTGAACGACAACTTTGACAAGGTATACTTTATCACTGGCAACCATGACTTGTATTATCGTGACAAGCGTGAACTAAACAGTGTAGAGTATGCTCGTGACCTGCCTAACTTTGTCATGGTTGATGAGTGGCTTGTGGAGGGCGATGTTGCTATCATTCCCTGGCTGGTACAGGATGAGTGGCGCAAGATTAAAAACATCAAAGCCAAGTATATGTTTGGTCACTTAGAGCTACCATACTTTAAAATGAACGCCATGGTAGAGATGCCCGACCACGGAGGCTTACAATCAGATCATTTAACAGGTCCTGAGTATGTGTTCTCAGGGCATTTCCACAAGCGTCAGTACAAGAACAATATTCACTACATAGGCAACGCCTTCCCACACAACTACGCTGACGCGGGCGATTGGGAGCGTGGAGCAATGTTTCTGACATGGGGCGAAGAACCCACATACGTCAACTGGGCAGAGTGTCCCAAGTATAAGACCTTAACGCTGAGTGAGCTACTTGCCGACCATGCCAACCTGCTTGACGAATACACCTATGCTCGTGTAAAATTAGACATAGACATTTCATACGAAGAGGCTAACTTTATTCGTGAGCAGTTTGGTGAACAATACAATGTCAGAGAAATATCACTGTTACCCATCAAGGAGAATCAGGAAGAGTTTGAGGGTGGGGACATACAGTTTGAAAGTGTAAACCAGATCGTACTATCACAATTAGACACTATTGAAAGCACATCAATCAAGAAAGATAAACTCATCGATATCTATAATGGATTAGAGGTATAATGCTTAAACTTAAAAATGTAAGCGCCAAGAACTTTATGTCAGTAGGCGCTCAAACACAGGCAGTAAACTTAAACACAGGCGAACTTACATTAGTATTGGGTCACAACCTGGACCAGGGTGGTGACGGTTCACGCAACGGCACTGGCAAGACTACTATTGTAAATGCCCTGAGCTATGCTATGTATGGTGAGGCTCTTACCAACATCAAGCGTGACAATCTGATCAACAAGACTAACGGTAAGCAGATGATGGTTACTGTGGAGTTTGAGAAGGATGGCGTGGACTACAGAATTGAGCGCGGACGCAAGCCCAACGTATTGCGCCTGTTTAGTGATGGTGAAGAGAACAAGGACGACGATGATGCTCAGGGTGACAGCCGTGAGACACAGAAGTTCATAGAAAAAATTATTGGCTTTCCACATGAGATGTTTAAGCAGTTGATTGCCCTTAACACCTACACTGAGCCCTTCTTAAGTTTACGAGCCAATGATCAACGTGCCATGATTGAGCAGTTGCTGGGCATAACAGAATTGTCAGAAAAAGCAGACATACTCAAGGAG
>WLWG01000689.1_pt1 | contig 33763 bp, 24 predicted proteins | sample 6712871 | NCBI WGS metagenome assembly WLWG01 (sample SAMN12718693, study PRJNA515312) | sponge metagenome | isolation source: marine sponge | host: Mycale hentscheli | place: New Zealand: South Island, Marlborough, Capsize Point | collected 2003-05-01
AGGCGGTCCATCAGGTCAATGATACGTGGTGCCCATTCGGCCATCTCCTTCACGGGAGGCTGATGCTGCAGAAAGTCACCACCGTACACGGTGTCGTCAAAGTGCTTCCACTCATTGTCACCTTGTTGCCTTGTGACGGCATTCACGCTGTTGATACCACCTTGCGCGCAGACACTGTGCGATCTCTTCACCGGAACAAGGCTCACGAGATCAACATGGACACCAAGTTCGGCTAAACGCATGGTGGCAGACAGGCCGGCTAAACCACCACCTATAACGAGGACTCGTGGCTGTGTCATAGATTAATCCTTTTTTTGACTTCGCTGCTCTTCATTCCCGGACAACGTACTTCCTGCAGACGTCACACCTGGTGACTCCCGGATCAGACTAACTGGGTGAGCAGAATGCTGTTCAGCCTCTGCTGAGATTCCGCCTTCTAACATTTGACGTGTCTTATACATCCGCGTCTCAATCTCTTTTGCTTTTTCAACGTCAATCGACCGCATCCCACCGAGTGCACCAAGACCAGCGGCACCAAGACCAATGCCGACAAACAGGCTGAGCCAATTGGCTCTCTGCATTGCAGCCGGACTTGTCCAAAGGCCCCATGTAATACCCATGCTCCACAGCCCATTCGCGAAGTGATACACAGTTGCAATGATTCCTGTTGCATAAAGCAACGTAATCGCAACCGGCTTCAAGGCGACGGCAGCAGAACTTGCTGCATGATGAGGATCAAACTGTCCGCCACCAATGGGTGCACCCATCCAATGAAGTTGGGTGATGTGCCAGAGAATGAAGGCGAACGCAATCATTCCACTTGCGCGTTGGAGGGTATACCGAACATTTCCCATGTACGAATACGAACCAACGTTTGGAACACCAGTCGCAATAATGACAAACCCCATAACAGCGTGAAACAACATCGGTATGAAAATGAACACCCATTCAACGGTTGGCAACAAAGGGCCGAGAGAGTGAATGAGATCAACCCGAGATTGGAAAGCCGCTGCACCACCAAGAACTGACGCATTCGTCAAAAGGTGAACAATCAGGAAAGCGCCTACCGGGATAAATCCCGCAAGCGAAAACAGCCGATAGAGTAAAAACTGATGACGACCCAAAAATGAATCTTCTGGAAGGGAACTTGTAGCCACGGCACTCCTCGTCACACATTTGACATCACTGCTACGGCCGGTTGAGCAGAATGATGTAAACCACGACACCAGGCATCAAACGTCGGAAGGATGTCTACTTTTATGCCACGGAGAAAAAAAGCACCTGCACCAAGCCAAGGCCGGGCACTAGAAAACTTGATTTCGCCCGCGTTTCCTATACTTGAGTATAGGTCTCGGGGCTCTCAGGGCAACGCCCGACCAGAGTTTGGCGAGACTCGACGCACGGATTTATACTCTCGAGATTAGAGAACTCGTATTTCACCGGAGATCACAGGGTGTCCAAGCCCAAAATAATCGTTGCAGGCATCCCCGGTGATACGCCATCCGCATCCGCACTGAGCGAGACTGCCGGACTTTTCAATCCAGAGAAGTGTGATCTTATTTCAGTCAGTTCCCCTGCTGATCTTGTCGCAGCAGTAGCAGGCCAGCCTGTTACTGCTGTCGTACTCACCGGGCAGATTGCGACAGCCCCGGAAGCTGTCGCAGGATTTCTTATGGGCCCAACGATCCTTGATCATTTCCCGGATGGCGTTGCACTTCTAGATTCCAGTGGTGGTGTTCTATGGGCTAATGACATCCTGCAATCGCTCTTTGATGGGAGAGGTGGTGCTTCGGCAAATTTCCTTACGGCACTCGGATCACCAGTCTGGGCCCACCCTACGGGTGATCGGCCCATTCCAGTAACGTGGCTTGATAATGAAGCTGCTGCTGCTGCCGGTGGTCTGATTCTCCGAATGCCTGATGATCGTTTTCTCCATCTTCAATCTTCCCCTCTCTTCTGCCTGCCTCCTCCTGCATCTGAAAGCACCGGCAAGCAAACTCACAACAGTATTGAAGGCTCTGTGGTTGTTGTCAGAGATGTAAGCCAAACAATACTTGAACAACAAAAGCGAGCGGCCATTCATCAGGCAGGACAGACACTAGCCGACCTGACACCAACTGAGTTGGCTGACATGACCGTTCAGGAACGTATTGAGCTTCTTAAAAGCAACGTCATTTATTACTCAAAAGATCTACTCAAGTTTGATGTCCTGGAAATTCGTCTTCTCGACAAACAGACCAGTCGGCTCGAACCACTCCTTGCCGAGGGCATGCAGCCTGAAGCAGAATCACGAGTCCTCTACGCTCGCGAAGAAAACAATGGCGTCACCGGGTATGTAGCAGCCACCGGAAAAAGCTACTTCTGTGACAACACAATAGAGGACGTTCGGTTTCTTGAAGGTTGCAAAGGAGCAAAAAGTTCGATCACTGTTCCACTGCTTATGCATACGGAAGTCATTGGGACATTTAATGTAGAAAGTCCAGAGCCCGGCAGCTTCACCGACACTGACCTGCAGTTCCTTCAGATTTTTGCGCAGGATGTTGCAGCATCGCTTAACACACTCGAGTTGCTCGTAGCTGAAAAAGCGAGCACCGCTGCTGAAAGCGTGGAAGCTATTCACGGGGCAGTTGCTTTACCTGTTGATCAATTACTGAATGACACAGTCAATGTCATGGAGCGTTACATTGGTCACGAGCCTGATGTTGTCGAGCGACTCCAACGAATCCTGAAAAATGCCCGTGATATAAAACTTGTGATTCAAAAGGTCGGTGAAAAAATGACACCGAGTTACGCACAATCACAAGGCAGGCTGACAGGACAGAAAGCAACTTTTAAAGACCGGTCTATTCTTGTTGTTGATGCCGATGGTGAAGTTCGAGCAGCCGCACACAGTCTACTTGAACGACAAGGCTGTATTGTGGAAACAGCACGCGATGGAAATGAAGCAATTTCAATGGTGAAGGCCGTGAAAGAAAAGTCGTACGATGCAATCATTGCTGACATTCGCCTGCCTGACATGAGTGGCTACGAACTCTTGGTAAAACTTCAGGATGTTATTGGATCAGTCCCACTCATACTCATGACGGGCTTTGGGTATGACCCCGGGCACTCGATCGTCAAAGCACGTCAGGCCGGTGTAGACCTCGTGCTTTTCAAACCATTCCGACTCGACCAACTCCTTGAAACAGTTGAACGTTGTGTCCTCAAGCGACCAACCACGTGCTAAATCAAACTACTGCCACAGAACAAGGCGATCGCGGCAAAACCTGACGAACGGTGATAATCCGGCATTTTCTCAAAGGAATCTGGTTGTTCTGTGAAAGCAGGGAAACCGGGTAAGGATATGGGCAGCCTCCCTTTTTCTTGGGGTTGACCCCAAATCACTGTCGCGGCTACTTGTCTGCCATCAATCAGGTTTTTTACGACTCTACAGGATTCATGGCATGGCCTTGGCACGCGGTTCCGAGCGAAGCAATGCTCTCGCTCTGATAACGCCGAATCGAAATGCTGCTGCAGTAGTGATCACGGCATGCTTGCTCATGACGGGGTCACTTTGTGTGGCTGAGACGGAGGCTCCTGACACTGCTGCAGAAAATTTGCCCACTGAATCTCTGCCTCCTGATGTCATTGCCGCAAAACTTTCAGCACAAGTTGCGGCACAGCAACTTGAAGCCAAACGGTTGGCTGAAAAGAATCCTCTTGAAGCGATTGAGCTACTCGATAGCACTGCTGAAACCGTTGCAGCAGAGACATCGCTGCCCGAAGCCACCCGCAAACTTTTAGGCCGACGTGTGCAGCGGACTCGTACAGAAATAGAAGAGCTTTCCGGAAAACGACGAAATGAACTCGAGCTCGATCGCCAGAACGCGATGATTGAAGACAAGATCGACAAGGATCGTGGTCGCAAAATCGAAGTTGATCAACGACTTGCGACACTTGTTGAAGAGTACAACGTATTAATTGACGAGCAGCGATTTGCTGAAGCAGAAGTCATTGCCAAAAAAGCAGCCAAGCTTTCACCTGACAGTGTTGTTGCGCGTCAGTTGCTAAGTCAAAGCCGAGTGATTCGACGCCTCGATACTCAAAAAATGCTTGCGGGCAGTAAAGGTAAGGGATTCCTCGATGTCGTTGAAGATGTTGAAGCATCCAGCATGCCATTTGTCGGCCCAATTGAGTTTCCAGAGACGCATGACTGGAAAGACCTGACAAAGAGCCGAGCTCGACTCGCTGCAGAGGGTCGCTCTGAGATGTCTCCGGCCGAAATGAAAATCAAATCCAAGCTTACGAATCAGGTCGACGCAAAATATCGCGACCAGCCGCTGGCTGAGGTTCTTGACGATCTTGCACGGCAGGCTGAAGTACCGATCCACGTCGATCTTATCGGCTTAGAGAGCGAATCTGTTAGCACTGATACACCTGTGACAATTTCACTCGATCAGTCAATCTCTCTAAAGAGTGCCCTCAAGCTTTTACTTGAACCTCTTCATCTTGATTACGTCATTCGTGACGAAGTCTTGAAAATCACAAGTCCGCAGCTTGTGCAGGGTGAAGTCTATAGCGTGTCATACCCTGTTGCTGACTTGGTTATTCCGATTCCAAACTTTTCATCAGACAATCTTGGTATCACGGGCGCCCTTCAGGACGGGTACTCGAGAATGGCACCGACGCAGGCAAAGGTCGAAGTTGGCCCAACCCCGGCTGGCATCACCAACGGAATGGGTGGTGACCCAACATCGAGCACAGGCAGTTCCAATCCAAATGTCCTGGCTCAGCTTCAAGGTGGCTCTCTTGGTGGTGGATCGTCCGCATCACCCTCACTCGCTGGCTCTGGTGGTGGTCAAGCCGATTTCCAATCATTGATTGAACTCATTACACAAACTGTGGCTCCAACAACCTGGAACACCGTCGGTGGCCCTGGTGCCGTAATGCCGTTTCAAACAAACCTCAGCCTTGTGGTCAGTCAGACGCAAGAAGTCCATGAAGAGATCGCTGACCTTTTGGACCAACTCCGTCGCCTGCAGGATTTACAGGTGACCATTGAGGTTCGGTTCATCACGCTCGACGATGCATTTGCAGAACGTATCGGTGTGGACTTTGACTTCAACATCCAAACAGGTGTGAATCAACCGCTGAACATGACTGCGGTGCCAACAACGAGTGGATCAGCGAGTCCGTTTTCACGAGGCCTCACTGCAGCCCCTGGCGGACCATCACAACTCATCGGACTCGATGCATTCGGAAACCCAGGCGTCGCAACTGGTGGCGGCCAAACTGGTGGTGGTCAACAAGGTGGTCAGCAAGGTGGCCAGCAAGGCGGCCAGCAAGGCGGCCAGCAAGGCGGTCAACAAGGCGGCCAGCAGGGATCGAGCTTTTTCTCCCTTCCGTTCCGACAGAACAGTTTTGGTGCCGGTACCTATCCAGCATTCCCAGGTCTGCCGGACGTAACATCATCAGCGGCCAACTTTGGCTTTGCGATTCTTTCAGACATTGAAGCCTACTTCTTAATTCAAGCAGCTCAGGGTAACACTCGCGGCAATATTATGCAGGCACCGAAAGTCACCCTGTTTAACGGACAAAACGCATATGTGTCTGATACGACACAGCGACCGTTTGTAACGAGTGTCGTTCCTGTTGTTGGTGACTTCGCTGCAGCTCAACAGCCTGTTATCACCGTGTTGTCTGAGGGAACGAGCGTGAATGTTCAGGCCGTTGTTTCCAGTGATCGCCGCTTTGTGCGTCTCACACTCGTGCCATTTTTCTCTGAAATTGGACAGGTCGATGAGTTCCAGTTTGAAGGTGAACGATCAACAACTGCTAAAAGCAGTGATGAGAAACAAGGCACACAGGCAGATACTGGCGGAATGCTTCCTTTCCAGCCTGGTCTTTCATTCCAGACACAGGGCAGTTCTGAAACAGCCTTTAGTTCCAATGGCACAACGATTCAGCAGCCTGAATTCCGATTCACAACAGTCACCACCACAGTCAGTGTGCCTGACGGTGGCACCGTGTTGATGGGTGGTATTAAACGGATGCGAGAAGGCCGAAATGAATATGGCGTTCCAGTGCTCTCGAAAATCCCATATGTGAACCGTCTCTTTAAAAATGTCGGTATTGCCCGAACCACACAGAGCCTCATGCTGATGGTGACCCCACGAATCATCATCCAGGAAGAGGAAGAGGATAAACTGCTTGGTGTCGAGCGGCCGTAGTGGTTGCTTACAAATTCACCCTTTCTTGTGGCAGTTGTTCTCATGCTTAAATTGCTTTGTGTTTTTGGTGCCGTACTTGGTTTCCTTGGTGTCGCTGCTGGTTCTTTTGGTGCGCATGGACTCAAAGATCTCCTTGAAGCCAATGGTCATGCAGCCAACTGGGAGACAGCGGTTCGCTACTGTCTGTTCCATGCGGTTGTTTTGATTGCCATTGGCAGCCTTGCAAGTGGTTCTGAAAACGCGGGGCTGACAACACTCTTCACTGTTGCTGCCGGATGTTTCGTTGTCGGTGTCTTGATATTCAGCGGATGCCTCGGCGTTCTGGCATTAACCGATATTCGTATCCTTGGAGCGATTGTCCCGATTGGTGGTGTCCTGCTTCTCGTTGGGTGGGCAACGCTTGCTGTGGCGATCTATCGACTTCGCTTCTGAAACGATCACCAGCCACATGTCTCAGGTGGAAGCAGACTGGCCCCGTCGCCCGCCTGACCTCGTGCCCCCGCATGGGCACGGAAGACTTCTGCTGTCACAAAGACAGCCGGCCGTGTGAGTTGTACAACGCACGCTTTCTCATCTGGAAGAAAACATGCCAGCAGCTGGTCAAATTCTGACGCTGGACAAGAGCCTTTGATTTCAACGAACAGCACGCTGTCGTTTCTCTCATAGAGATTTCCATTGACCTGCCAGCGAGCGTTTTCCTGAGGACTCGTCCAGACAAATGAACCATCTGGTTCAGCGTACAGTCTGGGAAGACTACCGAGCTGGTTCAGGACATCATCAAACCCGATTGGCAGCGGTGTGCTGAGTCGATCTTGGGCAATGAGAAGTGTTGGCCATTGCCCGCAGGAATCAGTCAGCGGTTCTCCAGATGCAGGGGCATCGCTATCTGGAGGAGCATGCAGCGAACACTCAAATGCGTACATGCCTGTATCGTTCACAACTATTTTCTTCCTGTAGTCTGTTCAGTTACCCAAGAAGCATAGGCTGCACTTGCGTGTGCGTGAAGCACTACGATTTCTGGAAGTTCATAGGGATGGTGCTCTTTGAGAGCGGTGACGCATTCATCGAGAGATTCTGGAGATGTTTTGACGAGCAGGCGAAATTCTTCGTCAGTTTCTATGGCACCCTTCCATTGGTAGACGCTGCGTATTGGACCATCAATCTGCACACAGGCAGCGATCCTGTGTTGAACAAGGTGTCTGGCACAGGTTTCTGCGGTGGCCAGATCACTGAATGTCGACAGCACAAGCACCACCTCAGAATTAACATTTACGTGCGGAGAGTCTGCCATGGTCTGCCTGTTGCACTTAGGCTGCTTCGTTTGATCGTGGAAGCATGCGTGTTGGGTGACCAACGACAGGGCCTTCTGGCTGCCACGTGACGCCGGGGCTCATGGCAGTAAAGTCGAGTGGTTCAATACGCTCATCAACGCCGTTATCAACCACATGCAGGCACCGGGGTATAGCTGTCTGTCGTGGAATGCCCAGTGGCTGCACGAGTGACACGCCAACTGTTTCTCCTGTGACGACACCGCCTTGTACGGGAGTAACTGCTGGTTGACCAAGGCAATGACACGAGATTGCCGGACCCCAGGCACGTGTGGCGACAGGTTCATCAAGGTGCCCGAGCACAAGACCAGACATGGCCGGCTTGCCTGATCGCTTTGCGGCAGGGCCGCATAGATCGGCAAGGAGTGCCGCGGCCTGATCTGGCTGGGGAGGGGTCAGCAGCGATGCGGCGAAACGGCCCAGAAAATCGAAGTGTGCAGGAACATCGACCTGGTCTCGTCGGGCTTCTCGTTGCCAGGCGTCGACACACCGCCGCCAGCAGGTGGCCAGCTTCTCTGCATGTGTTTGTTCCCCTGCGGTCACGCGGGGCAGCAATCGATGCCAGAAGGCTGCTGAGACATCAAGTGGGTGGCAATCAGCGAGAAGACGAAGTGACCGGCCAAGCCTGCCCGTTGCTGCTGGCATGAAGTCAGCCACCTGCGATGCAAATGGTGCAATCAGTCGAGCGTGCATCGACTGAATGAGAGTGGGGCCGTCGTGGCAGCCGCTCGACTGGTTTTGGAGCGGGTCAAACCGCTGGCCGTGTTCGACCTGCCATTTTCCGGCTGTCCAGCTGTGGGCCCAGTGCACTCCCTGAGGCCAGTTGTGTGGTGGTTCGAGGGAGCCGTCTCGATCACCGGAGAGCAGCGTCACGCTGACTGGCACTGCGGTAGGGTGTCGCAAGTGTGGCCGACCCTGCCGGGTGGCACTTGGGACGACAAGGCCTTCATTGAGGAGCCGCCGAGCGAATCGATTCAGCATTGCAGATCGTCGTAGGGCAGAAGCCGCTACCTCACGACGAGCCGTTTCAGCAGACGTTGAATGGTGCCAGGGGCGAACGTCACCGGTCGCCCAAAGCCGGCTGGCGTAGAGGTCGAATGTGTCACCAGCAAAGACAATATCGAGTCGTTCAAGTGGTCGGTATTGACCATCATGTCTAAAACCAGCGCGAAGTGCGGATCGTTGAATCACACCCCATGCTCGAGCGACCAAGCCCCGCAGTGGCCGTCGCCACAGCGTGCCGTCACCAATCGCCCAGTTGGCCGTCACAACAAGCATGTCAAAAACTCCAGTGCGTCTGCCCACGAACGCTCTGGGTAATTTCGACAGAAGAGTTAAACAATCATGAGATTGCCGGTGAGTGGTAATGCTGGATCGATTTGCACAGTTGTAACGAGCAAAAAGAAGTCACGTGGGTGATAAATTAAAATACTTTTACAACGTCAGACAACGCTAGAAGGCGGATTCATTTAAAATTGGAACTTTGTATACGTTTCCAGCCGGTAGTCGCCCACCGTTGGATGTGACCAACTGAATGTAAACATTTGTGGCAACGTCATCCCCAAGGAAATAGGTATGGCCATCGCAGAATGCCACGACTGATCCACCAGTATGTGCTGATCGCAGCATTTGAGCCGCCACCGCAGGAAGCCCAAACGCTGGATAACCATTAAGAATCACACCCGTCTGACTGTCGTTGGTTACATTCGAAAAAGATGGTGGTGGAAGTGCAGCAAACCGGTCCCATATTTTCTGGATGTCATAACCTTGCCCGATTAATGAGGTTGATAAACCTGCTTTTTCCCCAAAAAGAAGCGTTGTCGCGGTTCCATCACCGTCAGAAACATCCTCTAGTGAATAGGAACCTACGGTATTATTTGTCATTACCCCACAGTATTGACTTGGCGAGCCATCGCCCTGATTTCCACAATTACCAACAAAGACAAGTGGTGATGCATTTCCAGTATTTGCCGGCGCGGATGGACAGATGAAAACACCAACTAAACCGCCAGGAGTGGCCCCACTCGACCACTCACCATACAAGTCATTACGCTCGATATAAGGTAAACACATTACAGGCCAACTTACGGTTCTACCACTCAAAGAATTACCCCACCCGGGCACTTTTCCTTTATCTTGATCAAAACGATTAACAGCCATACCCAACTGATAGGCGTTGCTCATACACGCCGTTTTTCTTCCCGACTCTCGTGCAGACTGAATTGCCGGCAGCAAGAGTGCCATCAGAACACCGATAATGGCTATTACAACGAGTAATTCGACAATCGTAAAACCTGACCGCTGCTGTTCAACAGATGCGTGTTGTTGAGTTTTCATTTGTATTCTCATTTTCATATTCCTTCTGTGCGAAGTACGCATGGCTTCAAGCTTAAAAGGCATGCCGAACAGTCACTTGGCGTATCTGCTTCCCCTGTGGCTCGTAACATCGTAAACGAATTTCAATCCCACGAAGTGGAACATTGTACGGTGGTATTGTTTCGTATTCTGCGGTTTCATCTACTGCGCCGTTACCATTATTGTCGAGCAGATCGGTGCCTTCATCAACAAGATCTTCCCCTGCTTCGTCAACCTGGCCATCACCGTCGTTATCTATCGAGTCGGTGGCCCCGGCGTTGTCCTGATTCTCACTCAGGCCGTTGAATTCGTAATGATAACTCCATGTACAGTAGGTCGGCGTGATGAAATTACCAGCACCGCCCAATGTTGTGGTTCCGCTCCCGAGATCAATGTAGTCCGGTGGTGATCCCTCGGGATCAAACACCCGCACATCGAATGAAAGAACATTGCGAATGACAACATCTTCACCTTCACGATCACCAGTCAGAACTGCATCACTTACAAATCGTGCTGGATCAAGAACGTAGGGAAAAATCGTATTAACGACTGGTTGATTTATTGCAGGTATGTTGTATCCAGTACTCGAGTGATGACGATGCAGAAAACGGTTTTCACGTTTTGTAAGATCGCTCAAACCGTTCGCCAGCAGGAAATTGCCTTCTTGCCGGAGTGAAATATCGTATTCCTGAAATACGGTGGGTATTGTCTTGGAATTCGTACTGATTCCGTCGCCGGTGGAATGTAAAAAACTGCCAGCCCCAACGTACCCAACTACTAGCAACTGCCTGCGGTGTAGGGAGTAGAGGTTCATCCCATCAACCGGGTTTGGCTGCTGCACACAAAACCAGGAAACCTCCGCCGCATCTGCTTCCATTGTTGAGGTGTCCATCTTTCCAATAAAGCCTGCCCCGTTGCCGCGAGTCGTGAAAAGAAGGACGTCATCGTAATCACCGAGCAGGTTGTTTGGTTCCGCATCTAACGGGCGTCGATTCGCAAGAGCACCGGTTGAGTCATAGTAGGTCGTGTCTGTTAGCGGCCCTTCAATAAGCTCAAAATACCCAGCATCGGCTTCCGGTTTCTGCCAAGGGGTTACATCGCACGTCACACCCTGCAGATCCTGTCGCAATTTATAGCTAGCAGACCGCAGGGCGTCATTCATACGAATGATTGCCTGATTTTCTCGTACGGTTCGGCCATAAAAACCAAAGACAACCGCCATGAAACCCATCAGAATAAGCCCACCAGCAGCCGCAACCAAAAGTTCGATCAGCGTAAAACCTCCCTGTGCTGAAATCGCATCAGGATTCAGCTGTGGTTTGATCGACTTGTACTTTTGGCGTGTCATAAAAAGCTTTGCTGCTAAACGACCTAATCAAGGTATCGCTTGAGTCGTATCGTATTGGCTGAATTCAAGTTCTGCCCCGGAAGGAATGCCGTGGGTTGAGATCGATCGATAATGGCGAAAAGGCGATGATTGGTTGAAACCAGTGTCTGAGTGTCAGTTACTTTCAGTGTGATCCACACAGCGAACATGTTTGAGCGAACCGTGCCAATGTTACCGAGTTTAATTGCCGTCTTATAAGCCATCAGCGGATAAAGCTGTTCCTGCGTACCAGCCGAAGTGGGGTCACCATCAACATAGATTTTATCCTCACCCTTTAAGTCCAGCATCTTGGCTGATGAGTCTTTTGCAGAATAGCCGGTGGCAACATTGTTGGTCACGGTTTCCCCAAGCATGGCAAGCCATCCACCGTTGTTACTGTAAGGTGATGCTGCGCTTGAATCTGTCCATAACAGATTCAGATTCACTCGTCCCGGCTCGCGACCTTTCGTAAGTTGATTGATTGGAACGACACCGAAAGTATTTCCACTACCATCCGTACGATTCGTGCCAGAGGCATCTACCGCGGTTCCAAAGCCGACATTTCTTAATGAATTTGCTGACGCGTAATGAGTTGCTGAACCAAGAACCCGTGACGGAACGATAGTCGCTTCAAGCAACGCCTGAGCATTTGCATCGCTACCAAGAACATCATTCAAATAGTGATAGTTTGCGGTTCCCGGAACGCGATAGTTTTCAAGCACATCATCACCCGATCCCGGCGGAACCATTGCCAACTCAACATGACTGATAAAAGAGCGGTTTGGCCAGAGCAGAAGGTCACGATTTGTTGGATTAAGAGGTGAAAGGGTTGGACCACCACCTCCGACATTTAAATTTTTAAATTGCGTGGGAGTTTGCCAGAAAGGATCTTCTCGCTCGTAGACCTTCCAATTATTCTGCACCCCATTTCCATTACGGCTGACCGGCTTAATTGGAAAAGCACCGAGAGATACGTACGGGTTATAATTTGCGGCTTCCTCATCGGATTGGTACGGTAGCCCAGGGTTTGCAAGACGCTCGAGATGCACTTCGGCATTACTGCTACTGTTCTGATCATCAAGCCCAAGAGTTGCGCCTAATCCTTCCGCATACAGCGGATCGTTCGTACCAACACTGAGCGTATTAAGCCCACTTATTGCAAGGTTTTCGGGCTCTGGCTGCATTGGACCCACACCGGGTTTAATGAGCAGGTACTCATCATCGTTCAAAGATGATGTTTGAGAAGCTACCGAAGCCGATGTATTACTTCCAGAGAATGGAGGTTGGTAATCTGCCACTGCCGTGTCATCAAAACGCACAAACTTTGAATCGGTATCGTCGTCACCGTCATATCGCAGACGCCATACTGGAAATATCTTTCCATTTCCATCCGTAACCGTTTTTGATAGGTCCAATTGATTTCGGGCAGTTCCAGATGTACCGGCTGCCAGTGATTCATCCAATGGAACAGCAGGCGTTTTATTGCCGTTCTCATCTTCGATCATCTCAACGGGCGGTCGATACAGCATGACATACAGAGCACTCTCTGGATCATTATTCCACCATGCCAACGTCTGTCCTATGACTAGATCTGTGCGTTCATTGCCCCATACCGTGTTGTCTTCCCAATCAGTATCACCGGGGTTCGGAGGACTCCAACCATCACTTGGGTCATCATCAAACGTAAACCGAGTCATGGTTGAATCACTGTCTCGATAATCCACAACATTTGCCACCCACTGCGCGACATCAGTGGTATTGAGTGAGTTGTCGATGGTGTAAAGCAAGGTAAAGAGATGCTTGCAGTACTCCTGTTTACGGGCTGCAATTTTTGCCGCATCGGTGGCATTTGCTGGGTCCTCTCCAACGGCCCGAAAGGGTCTATTCACATCGAATCGCATACCGGAAGCAATATCAGGAGAGATCGCGTCATACGGGGCCTCAAACCAATCTGTTGGTGCGCCCCATGTTGAAATTTCATCGATAATATTGTCGGCGACTGTCCCTGTAAGCGCCGGCGTATCCCAACTATCAGTAGTAAGAAACAACCTGGCACGCTGAACCTCGTCTCCTAGTAAGCCGGCAAGACGTTGCGGCAACGCATTCACATCGGTGTCAAAGTGCCGCAGGATTCTCTCAAGTTCGGTCAGGCTAAAAGGATTCTCAGAAACACCCGATCCCGCAGTTCGTACATTAAGACGGGGTGCACTTGCGTCCAGGCGAGTTAGATACGGATTCCTATTAGAATTGTATGGGCTAAAGCTTGCGGTAGGTTTTGCATACTTCAGCACCGACCCCGTTGAGCCCGCGCCCGGCTGAACAAAAACCTTCATGAGCCCATGAAGATCAACTGCTGGCACACTACCGTATAGCAGCGTGCGAATTGCAGACACCGTATTATCAAGCACGAGGTTATCCCCGAGTTGATCGTAACCAAAACGCCCTTCAATGGTGCCAATGCAGGGCTTCTTCCGAACATTTGATGGCTCATTTGTGCCAGTGGAATTATTCCAGTTGGTTGAAAATGAGGCTGAGTCTAAATTTGTTGATACGTTTGTTCGAGATGGGTGCTCTTGCCGGAAATCATTGAAAATTGCAGCAGCATCGACATCAGCCACACCCCACCCGAAACCTGGAACAATGTTGTCAGGAGGATTTGCCCAGTCCCACGAATTTTCTGGCTGCCGCCGAATTGGACCGTGAACATTCACATTGACGCGTGAATCAAGATCAAGCACCAAGTACGACACATCAAATCGATTTACTGAACCACTCGAGGACATCCTGTTCGGAAGAACCTCATCTCGCCATGCAGCGTCGCGCCAGATGCCATCTGGAATACCATCACCATCGTTATCGACTGAGTCATTCTGGCCGTCTCCATCATTATCAAGGCTCCAGTTGTAAGGATTGCTCTTGTTAAATGTTGCAGGGTCGACAAATGCAGGGCGATCAATCGTCGGGACTGCATCTGAAAACGACAGTTGTGTCAGCCAGTTATCGTCAGCGTACGAATCATGCGCCTCAGATCGATATTCTGGCCCATTGATAACAATGTCACAAGGTGCAGTTCGCAGGGTAACACCCGGCTCCGAATTTTGATTGGCAAGAAATAACTGATAGCCACCGCCAGCCAGAGCACTAACGCGAAGAATTCGATACGTTGACGGTGAACTTACCTGCGAGCCTGTTGGCAGGAACGTAAGCAGCCGGCCGTTAAGCTCAAGTGGACTATTAATGGTGACCCCATTTGTTGGGTTACCAATGTTGACCTGCAGTAGTGATTTATTACCCGTCGTCGGCTCATCATTAATGACAGACGCCTGTGCTTGAATCGGATCATTAGGAGATGGATTCACAGCATCTTTAACCCCGTATTTATCGCCTAAAACAGACTCAATAGCACCAGCTTGCGTACCCGTTCCTCCGCGAACAAGTTGCATGAGTGCTTCGTCAAGCACGTCACGGGCGAGAGCGCCATTGGACGAACTTGATGCATTCATTTTCGCAAACGCACGGGCAGCAGTTCGTGATCGTGTGGACTGCGTGAGCAACAAGGTGCCTAGCAACAAAAAGACGATCAGCGTTGACAGCACCACCAAGAGCAGTACGCCACGGCGCCTTTCCATCGAGGCTTTTATAAATGTGTTCATAATCAAGAGTCTCCTGTGATGCCGGCCCCCTTTGGCATCACCTAATCAAGCACAATCCTACGTTTTTCAACTCGTAGCATTCTTTCGAAGCCCAAAAGCGTTGCGTCCAAGGTTGGTGGTACATCAAAAACAACCGAGGTATTTCCTCCATTCTCCCATGATGCTGTCACCATTCGCCACATAGGTGTTTGGCCTGCAGTCACATCAAGTACATACGAGCAGCCCTTTAAAAACTGTCGCCTCTCATCATCACTCACGCCAGTTATAGCGCGAGTACTTGAGTCATAGGAATAGGAACGGTATTCATTTGGCTGTTTCTTAAAAACTGCAATGCTTAATTCCGCAGGGGCTCCTGAAGAGGCACCTGCCGAACACGTTACTGTCGCCAACCAACAGACCCCTTCTCGATACGCCCGTGTTGCTCCAGAAAAGTTATTTGTTGGTGAGCCATTCAACTCACCGTACTGCATTGCATCGTGGATTTGCCAAGCTGGCGGTGATGTCGGAAAATCGCTCACATCTATCTTCCGACTTACCGAGTCACTCCCACTTGAGCCATCTCTTTTTATTTCATTGAGGCAACCAAAGACGGCCAGTTGCGTAGACGACAGACCATCCAAATTTCCCCCGGCTTTAGCTGACAACAACCCAAGTGAACGTCTCGCTGTAATATCTGCATACGCATTGGCAGCAAGCGTGCCAGCACGGTCCTCTGAGACAGCCTGTGACATCCGTTGAGCAGCCGCAGGCAAAAGTGACGCTACACACGCAAGACCAATCACCATGATGCCAGCAGAAATCAGCACCTCAAGAATCGTAAAGCCCTCTCGACATGTTGCAGAGATCTGCTTGCCAGCACAAGTACGGAAAAGGCTTGTTGTGGTTTTTTCAAAAAGTTTCATTAGTCTGCAAGCCCCTTTCCAGCAATCACATTCGCACGGGCCTCAAGCAGTTCAGTACTTGTCGGCGCATTAAGATTACTGAGCGTCGTTGGTACATTCCAAGCAAGCGTTGCACGAGTAGTACTCGGCTCAATGGCCACCCACACCGTATCTTCATTGGAAAGTGTTGCCGCCCCTGCATCGACATCTGGTGCGTATGCAATACAGAGATAGAGCGTTGACATTGCATGGTCAAAACCAATCAGTTGAGTCGTGTTCGTGAAATAGCTTTCAATCTTGCCGCCACCATCAAATACAAGCACTGCATCGGCGGCGAGTGGCGCATTGCCACCAATACCGGAATATCGCCAATCAATCTTCGCGAGCTTCGGCCACTGGTATGCAAGACCCGTCTGCTGCGGATAGAGATCAAACTCAGCCGAGCAATTCGGTGAAGACGGGTTACTGTAGAATCTTGCCGGCCAAATTGTGTTATATAAAGTCTGCTGAGGACCCATGAATCGTGCGGATGCCCCATTTAAGCTGAACCACGGCGACGGTGGTTGTGAATCGGTTGCAGTCGAGACAAAGCGAACACGAAACGCATCTGCTGGTTTTTGTTTTGCTGCTCCTGAGTCGTCTCGTAGGGCAAGAAGACACGTCGTTGACGGCGTACCATTAGGGAGTGTGTGTAGTACGAGTGACTCATTCTGCTGAGGATTTGCGTCATAAACTCCATCACTGGAAATCCAGAGTGCTGATCCAACCTCACTATCGAGAGCAGTGCTCTGAGCAGCAACAACAAGTGACGCAACCGACTGAGCCGCCATACGCAGCTGCGTCTTTCGTGACGGGCGGTTCGAAATTGCGACAAGACCAAGCAGCGTCCCCATAATCGCAACTACAACCAGCAGCTCGATCAACGTAAATCCACGTTGTTTGATTTGGTGCTTCATCGCCGAAACTCCGCATCAAAGTTGGTGAGATTGTCTGCTGCATCGCGAGCGCTGCTTGGTGAACCGAGCGTCGTGTACAGCGAATAATTTGGATTCCCGCAGTTACCATCAAGTGAAAGATTTTCAATTCCAGGGGAACCGTTGCTCTGGCCCATTTCAATCCCATACTGGCCGTCTGGGCCCGCTGAAAAGACAAAAGGACGCATCCCGAACGTCAGAGTATCGGTTGACGAGGCCGCGTTGAAAAAATTGGTTCCGTCAGGCTTCTGAAGCCCAACTGGCCAAAGGATAAAGCTCAATGGATTGCCCCAGGCGTCAACAAACTCATTCCATCCGTCACCATCCGTATCCTTGAAATCTTTATTGACACGAAGTCCTGCGCAATCCAAACACCCAGCGAAACCGCCATACATAACTGCAAGAAAAATGCATTCGTCGTCACCGAACTCTGGCGTTGGCGTAGGCCCGTTTCGATAGCTACTGATATACGTTTTTTGGGCTCGTGTAAGTCTGTCCGCAACAAACTCTATCTGGCTGGGTGGATTCGGATTTTTGAAATCAGTGTTGGCCACAAGATAGGCAACATCCTTCCAATTTGGCGGCAGGTCGGCAGTAATTCTGTTTCGACGAATAAACGCTGGACTGCCCGACTGCGATGGATACGTTCGCCACTGCGACGACAGTACCTCATTAATCTTCGAAATAGTTACACGGGTTTGGTTCCGTCGCTGTGAACTCCGTGCGGAACTCACAGCCACAGCTGTCAGCGACATCAGAAGCAAAATGGTTGCAACAACAACCAAAAGCTCGATCAGTGTAAATGCTGTTCTTTTCATGAGGGGTCCCTCATGACAGTTCCTGAATAAGTTTGATAAGCGGTAGGAAGAGGGCAACAACAATGAAGCCAACTGCACCACCAAGGAAAATAATCAAAATCGGTTCCATCAAGCTCGTCAAGCTTTCTGTCAGTACCGCAACCTCTTCGTCATACGTATCGGCAACCTTGTAAAGCATGGTATCGAGTTCACCAGACTCTTCACCAACGTCCACCATGTTGACCACAAGGTCATCAAGAATTGGTTGCTTGGCTTTTGTCATATATAAAAGCGCACCAAGGCCCGGCACAAAGATTGTCCAGAACATGCCCGCCACCATGTTGTAGCCCGGCACAGCCGACTCTTTCATTGGCTGGGCAATTGCTTCACCATCACGAATACGATCAGAGACATGCGAGAACATCTTTTCGAACATCCTGTTGCCAGTTGTCTCTTTGGTAATATTTAAGCCTTCAAGAATCGGCACACCAGCACCAAGCAACGTGCCAAGCGTTCGACAACACCGTGCAACAAGATTTTTTTCAACAAGCTGGCCAAAAATCGGCATCTTCAGCGTAAAAAGGTCCCACCCCATCGCACCATAATTACTCATCCGGACGATTTTGATAAACCACATAAACAAAAACGGAACCAGCGGAATGAAGCACCAGCCAGGCAGCGGCAACACCTGCGTTCCAGGATCCTCACCACTGCCGCCAACGTACCCCGTGGAAAGAATTGATGAGATATCAATAAGTACCTGCGTCATCGGTGGCAACGTTGTGCCAAAGTCATCAAAGATGGTTTTAAACTGCGGCACAATCGTAATCATGATGAACGACAAGATGCCGACAGCCACAGAAATAACCACAATCGGATAGACAAGTGCGCCTTTAACCTTCCTCCGTAAAGCACTCGCGCGCTCCATGAACTCACTGAGCCGTCGAAGAATGACTTCAAGCGCACCACCGGCCTCACCAGCACGAATCATGTTGCAGTACAGCCGGTCAAAACACTTTGGGCTTTTCGACATTGCCTCAGACAGCGTCGCACCGCCCTCAATCTCATCACAGGTATCAAGCAATGCATTCTTGAGACCACCTGGCTTCTGCATCTCACCAAGCACTTTGAGACTTCGCAGAATCGGAAGGCCTGCGTCCTGAAGAATCGAAAGCTGTCGCGTAAAAAGTGTCAACTCCTTTTGTTTAACCTTACCCAGAGAAAACGTCCGGCCTGGCTTCCTGCCACCAGCAGCTGACCCGCTTTTCTTTTGGGCCTTGATCTTCGTAACCATGTACCCCATCGACCGTATCGTGGCCTGGGCTTCGTTCTCATTGGTTGCATCGACGGTATCTCGGATTTCTTTTCCGGTGGCCGCATCGATGGCTTCAAACATGAACGTTGGCATGGTGTATCTCGATCAATAGGAAAGTGAACGTACTAAAACTGTTTGCTTACGCCTCAAGGATTGTCTCACGGATAACTTCGTCTGCTGTCGTATGCCCTTCAAACATATTGACCATTCCCGAATCACGCAGCGTGACCATGCCGGCTTTTCGAGCAAGATCACGAATCTCTTCTGTCGATGCATTCCGAACCACCAGGTCACGAAGCTCATCTGTCATGACCAAAAGTTCATAAAGCCCCAGCCGGCCCTTGTAGCCACTGCCACTGCACTTGTCACAACCGCGACCGCGGAAAAAAGTCTTTCCGACAACCTGGTCACTCGTTAATTCAAGATCAGCCAGCGTGTCTGCATCGGGCACATATTCCTCTTTGCAATCCTTACAAATTCTACGCACAAGCCTTTGTGCAAGTATCGCTTCAACCGTAGCGGTGATAAGAAAGGGCTGTACGCCCATATCTCGCAGCCTGGTCACTGTGGCTGGCGAATCATTGGTATGGAGCGTTGAGAAAACCATGTGTCCAGTCAGCGCTGCCTGAATTGCAATTTCGGCAGTTTCAACATCTCGAATCTCACCGACAAGAATTCGGTCAGGGTCTTGCCGAAGAATCGCTCGCAGCGCTGCAGCGAAGGTCACGCCAATATCTGAATCAATTGGCACCTGCACAATACCCTCAATGTCATACTCAATCGGATCTTCTGTCGTGATGATCTTGTCATCAGGTTCATTTAATTCTGACAGAGCGGAATAGAGCGTTGTTGTTTTCCCTGAACCCGTCGGGCCCGTCACCAAAATGATTCCATTGGGACGCTTAATGATCTCTCGGAACGGACGCAGAATGTCGTCGTCCATACCCAGTTTGTCGAGATCAAGTGAAACAACCCCACGGTCAAGCACTCGCATGACGACGCTTTCACCAAACAAAGTTGGCAGAACACTGACACGAAGGTCAACAGGGTGACCACTCACTGACAGTTCGATTCGTCCGTCTTGCGGCATCCGCCGCTCAGCAATGTCAAGATTGGCCATAACCTTGATACGCGTCGTAATTGCAAATGAAAGATGCTTTGGCGGCGGCACCATTTCTTGAAGCACACCGTCTGCTTTCATACGAATTTTGAATTCAGACTCAAATGGCTCAAGATGAATATCACTGGCGTTTTCTTTAATCGCCATTAATAGAACAAGGTTGAGCAGCTTTCGGACCGGGGCAGAGTCTGCCATTGCCTCAGCACTTGTCAGATCGATTGGCCCGTCTTGCAGCAGGCCTTTTGATGCTTCGGCGAGATCCTTGTCGTCTTCCATCTCCTCGACGATGGACTCCACAGTGTCGACTTCACCGGAATAGAACTGTTCAATCGCCTTGTCGATCTCAGCATCGGTCGCAACGACAACATGAATTTCATACCCCAGAAACACCCGTAGCTCATCGGCTATCTGAATCTTCTGTGGGTCAGCAGTCGCAATGGTCAACTGATTGCCTTCGAGCGTAAGCGGCACGACCCGATACATCTCCGCCATCGTTTTACTGAGAATATCTACAAGACTGTGCGTGATCTGTTTGTCATACAGCGTGACAAACACCGTGTTCCACTGCTCTGCAAGCGCCTCACCAAGCTGCTCATCAGAGAAGAAACCAAGCGACACCCCCACACGACCAAGCAGTTCTCCTCCACGGGCGTCTTGTTCGGCGAGCATCTCTTCCAATTGCTCGTCGTCAATCAGCCCAAGGTCTGTCAGGATTAGTCCAAGTCGCTTCAGTGCCATTCCTGCTACCTCGTATTCAATTCGCGTTGAGCCCGTCTTGCAATCTCTTCTTCATTCTCAAAGATACCTTTTTTTGCATCGTTAATTCGTTTGATAAGATCATCCGGCTGCTGGGCCTTATAAAGGACCTCTTCCTCCGCAACCTTCTTTTCTTTCCAAAGGCGAAAAAGATGGTCATCGAGCAGTTGCATTCCAAGTTTTGTACCAGTCTGAATCGCTGAATTAATTCGGAATGTCTTGTTCTCACGAATAAGGTTGCCAATAGCAGGTGTCACAACAAGAATTTCATACGCCGCAACACGCCCCCCGCCAATCTTTTTCAGAAGAGCCTGGGAAACAACTCCGATAATAGTCGTGGAAAGTTGTGTTCGGATCTGTTCCTGCTGATTCGTCGGAAATGCATCAATGATTCGATTGACAGTGCCCTGTGCTGAGGATGTATGCAGTGTGCCAAACACCACATGACCGGTTTCGGCTGCAGAAATCGCAGCTTCAATAGTTTCAAGGTCACGAAGCTCACCAACCAGAATCACATCAGGGTCCTGACGAAGGGCTCGCTTGAGCGCCTCTGCAAAACTCGTGACATCTGTGCCAACCTCTCGCTGGTTTACCGTGCTCATTTTTGAGTAATGATAAAACTCGATTGGGTCTTCAATGGTGATTATGTGATGGTCAAACTTTTCGTTGAGCATGTTAATCAGGCTGGCAAGTGTCGTAGACTTTCCTGAGCCGGTGGGCCCTGTCACAAGAAAGAGACCACGAGGTCGCGTCACCAGACGCTGACATACGTCCGGCACCCCCAACTGCTCTGGCGTGAGCATCTGGTTTGGAATCTGCCGCAACACCATGGCAATCGACCCACGCTGCTTGAACACACTCACACGGAAACGAGCCATGTCACCAAACGCAAAACCAAAGTCGGTACCACCCACTTCTGCCAGTTCAGCCTGGCATCGTTCTGGGGTAATCGACTTCATCAAACCGTTCGTATCGTCTGCAGTCAGCACCTTCGTTTTTTGTGGCTTCATGCCACCATCTTGACGAAAGACTGGGGGTAGCCCTTTCGTGATGTGAATATCACTGACGCCTCCCTTTACAGCTGCCGTCAAAAGTTTGTCGATCAGGATCGTGCCACCTGCCTCTTCGGGCATGGCAAACTCTTCGTCTGTTGATCGCGGCTTCACTCCTGGCTCAGAACCCTCCCCATCGTCTTGTAGATCGAGCTCGAGGGCTTCGTCGTTGTCTTCGGATGCAGCAGAGGATGCCCCTCTCTTCATCACCAATACCTCAGTTCCTGACACATCGACTACGGAAGCATCGATAGGACCATGAGAACAGGTGAATGAAAAGTTTTTTGAATCGGCACCATCGGGCATGACAGTTCGGATAAGACCGGCAACGACTTCGGCAGAGACAGGTTGTATTTTCAGTTGTCTGAGTTGCTCACCAATGCGTAGCATCGGAGGCACACCGCCAGATAACCGCAGTTCAGTGGCATGGTTGTCGAAAGCTACCTTCAACAACTTCTCAATCTGTGTAATTTCAGGAGACGACGTCTTGCTCATAGTGTTATCCGTTCCCGGTGGTTCCGCCAAGAAGACTGATTGTTGACCAAATCACAAACAGGGAGACTCTTCTCCACATTTTCGTGAACTGCAGATCGAGGGACAGACCCCCAACACAATCATACCCTGACAAAAATTCAGCTTTTCCAGAGGGGAGTGTATCCCGCATAACCGGTATCTGCACACCAGCTAAAAGCCAAAAACATTCAGAATTTCGCCAGCGTAGCAGACCTTTTCGGTCAGACACGACGAATGGACTCATGAACATGGAACGCCTCGAGAACATCGGGCCAGCCCCTGACAGCGGCCCGATGAGGCACGTTGGGCTTTTACACCCTCCGTACCTGTCTTATTATGGTTCATCGACACAAAAAAGTCACGAATTTAAGCTGAAAACAATCAAAAAACACGTTGCCATGCGGGCTCGCATCCGATTTTTTTCGAAAAATGCACCCAAAACCCGTCATTTAGGCAACGGCATCGACTTTCTCACGAGTCTGTTACGATTTCTCGATGCCCCATCGTAACCACCACCGACGCAACTATCGACGTACCAACTATCGAGGGAGAAACTCTCGACGCGGCAACTATAGACGCGACGACTCCAGCCGCATCGACCATTCCGTCGAAGTTGAATCGTGGTTACCAGAGCAACGACTCGGAAACCGGAAAATTGTCTGGCTCGTTGACCCGCTCTCTGCGATTCCAGGTGAAGGTCTCCTGCCATCCCGAACATGGGCACTGGCCAGAGCATTTGTCGCTGCCGGTCACGATGTGATTTGGTGGACAAGTAGCTTTAGCCACGCACGACGAATCGCGAGAACGCCACCCCTTAAAATTGTTGAAGAGGAGGGGTTCAATGTCCGCCTCATCGCATCAGGTGGCTACAACTCATATTTTTCACTTGGCCGTTTTGCAAGCCATCGTAAATTTGCTCGCGGATTCGAGAAACAAGCCATTGAAGGCCTCGCCAGTGGAGATCTGGCACGTCCGGATCTTCTCATCGCAACGCTCCCTCCCTCCAGTACCGTTGACGCCGCGGTTCGCCTCGCGAATAAATTAGATGCCGAACTTCTGCTCGATGTGGATGAATGGTGGCCGGAACCATTACGGCCGATGATCCCCGGACCAGAATGGTTCGCTCATCTATTGGCATCAATAACATTTCCAATCATTGCTCGAAAACAAAAAGATTCACTGCAGTCAGTGGACGCCATTCTCGCTGGATCACAAACCACCAAGGATGCTGTCCTCAAGGCTTCAGCTTCTCCGCCGCCTATCGAAGTTATTCCAACCGGTGCCTACCTTCAGGATTACCCTCGCCCTCCGCACTTTATTGACCATGTCCCACATGCAGGTCATGAGCAGATTCAACCACTAGACAGCGGACAGAATCAACTCGCAATCGCCGTGGCCGGTGACATCGATCAGAAGTCAGACATCTTTTTACTGACAGACCTCGCTCGCGCACTGAGTGAAAAAAGTATCAATGCCGTTTTCCATGTGGTCGGTGGTGGCCGATGGATGCCGCGCCTTGAAACAGCTGCACCTCTTTTGACAGGCTCCTGCTCGATTCAATGCCACGGTCGGGTCGATCGTAGTCGGTATGTCGGCATTCTTTCTGAATGCCACGCTGCTCTTGTGCTTCCTGGCCGACTCAACCACTTCCCACTTCCAGTGGAAACTAGTGATTACGCTGCCGCTGGCCTTGTGTTGCTCCTCACTCACAATGGTGAGCTTGCAGATATGGTGCTCAGAGCAGATGCAGGGGTTCTCACGAACTCTCAGCCAGAGGCACTTACTGCTGCTATTGCCCCGCTGGCAATTGACCCGCAACAGATAGCTCGGTTTCGGCAAGCATCTCGAAAACTTGCTGAGACTTCTCTTGACCGAGAAAAACTTGCCGCAAAGGCTGTTGTCTGGCTCGAGTCACTCGCAGAAATTGCCCCAGTAAACCCTCTGTGACAATCAATCCGAGACTCTGATTTCCGTACACGAATCTCACAGAGTGCGCGAAGACAGGAACCATGGAATCAGCATCGAGCCCAACGGATGATTCAGAACAGACGGCACTCGAACTCCTTGAGCAGCTTCGTTGCCACCCGGACTTACTGAAAGCCGTTGAAAACGCCTCACCTGTGGAAAGAGTCAATCAAAAGAAACTTCGCAAGAAATTTCCTGCTGAACTTGTACGAGAAGCTGTCGCTCTCTACGAAGCTCGCCAACGCGGACACGAACGATTGCCACATGCTGATGACTTATGGCTCACTCGCACAGGGCTGGAGCAGGCCACAACCTGGGACGTCGCAGTCCACAAGGCAAAACGATTCAAAGATCAAAGCACCATGGCTGACCTCTGCTGCGGTATTGGCATCGATACTGCCGCACTTTCACAAAACACGTCTGTGCTCGCAATTGACTCAAACTCTTTGATGGTTCGCCGTGCGACATGGAACAGCGAGATCCTGGGGAATCCGTCGCAGGTAACGGGTGAAGTCGATGATGTCACCTGCCGGGAATGGACAGGTTGGTTTGTTCACGCTGACCCTGACCGTCGTGGTGAACGACCTCGACCAACCCGTCATCTCGAAGCCTATCTACCAGACCTCCATTGGATGCAGCGTATTCTTGAAACCGCACGGGGTGGGGCCATTAAGGTTGGCCCGGCAAGCAACTGGCCCCAGCACTTCGCCAACAATTCTTGTGAGATTGAATTGATCAGCCTCGCAGGGGAGTGTCGCGAAGCAACAGTCTGGTTTGGTGAATTAGCGGGGCAACTCGCTCGACGAGCAACAAACCTCACGACCGGAGAATCACTCACCGGTAATCCATCTGTTGAGTCGAGGAAAATAACACCTCTCGATGCCTTCCTGTGTGAGCCTGATCCAGCCGTGATTCGATCAGGGCTTATTGAAACATTGGCAGAAAATCACAGCTTATCTCGGATCGACTACAACGAAGAATACCTGACAGCTTCTCAGAAACCCGAAACAAGCCTTGTGACTCCATTTGCCGTTGAAGCCATTCTTTCGGCAGGACTGAAACACATTCGCAGATATTTCATGACGCAGCCTCGGCAGCACTATGAAATTAAATGTCGACGTCTGCCTGTTGATGTTGAGTCCGTTCGACGTCGCCTGCCTCTCGGTGATGGCCAACCATCGACGATCATCTTCTGCCATATTGCCGGACAGTCACGGGCCGTTGTTGCTCGGCGGCTTTAATGCGTTTTGGTGTCAGGCCATTACCGATCAGCGTAGACGTGGGTCATCTCTTCAGACGTAAGCGGTGTCTGAAGATCATCACTCTGCAGCTGAAACTGAACACGCTGATTACCAGGACGACGACCACGAACCTGAACATGAAATACAGCCTCATCCGCTGGCGCGAGCGATGCAAGTGGCTCGAATGTTATCATCAGATTCTGAACCTCGTAGGGAACAGGGCCACGTGCCTCAACTGGCTGAAGGTCACCAAGCAGTTTTGCCGAAAGGGCGACATTGGTGGCCGCTTTCGTCCCCTGATTTGCGACCCTGACAACATATTCCGTGAGACCATTGATCTCGATTGGGTCTTCACTGTCAGCAACTTCCAATGCCAGTGATGCGAGACCTTCGACCTCAATAGTGTGTGACAGCTGATCTGCAAGGCCGGCAGGGTTTCGAACAGCCGCAACGATGGTTTGCGGGCCAAGTACAGTTGGCATGGCAACAAACTCCACCGTCCCCAATTCTCCAGCAGGCAACTCCTCAAGACTCCAGAGCACCCGGTGTGTGTTTTCGTCGTAGTACCCTGCGTTATTTGCACGCACAAATTTCATGCCAGCAGGAAGCTGTGCAGCTAACTCCACAGCTAAGGCTGGGGCTGTTCCAGTGTTATGCATATTGAGGGTACAGGTTGCTGGCCTTTGCAGGTATCGGCGCTTGGGAATGTCTGCATGGAGTTCCAACATAGGTGCGGTAATTTCAGCTCGCAGTGGACGACTGACCTCAATGCCACCGTCTGCTCGTGCACCTATTCGTATCTCATGGACGCCTGGTGTAATGGTTGCCAGTTTCAGGGAAATTGATCGTGATGAACCGGGCTCTAATTGCCCGACATCAAACTCAACCTCCCTGCCAGCAGGGTGTGATACAGAGTCTGGAAGAATTCCTTCTAAAATCACGCCAGTTGCCGTGCCAGTGCCTGGATTTGAAAGTGAAATATCCACAGCCATCATCTCACCAATTAATGTTGGCTGGGGTGGTTCAGCAATTATCTCAAGGGCGGGCTTTGTAACCCGTGATCGGACGGTTGCATCAGCACGAAAAGTAACGCTTGCGACACTTCCAATATCACCCTCAAGCTGAGGCATAACTTCCATAGCCACACGTGCTTCTTGTCCCGCCTTCAATTCACCAATAGCCCAGAGCAGTTCGCCCGACGGTGTATTTGTGTCCACAGGACTCGCCGGGGGCATGGTCGTGATCAGTGATGTTCCATAGGGCACCGCATCTCGCAGGACTGTGTCGTGTGCAGTGGCAGCCCCAACATTCCGAATAATGACTTCAAAACGGGCTGGCTTACCAACCTGTAAATCTCGGGGGCCACTTTTTTCGAGAGTAAGCTGCGGCGTCTGAAGGCCCTCTATCTGTGGCAAGCCCGGTCGACCTTGGCCCGAAGCACCCGACTGGGCAGGCGTTGTTTTCGAAAGGGGTTCAGCCTTCTTATCAGCATCAATAGTGCTTAAAGGATTTTGCTGCTGCTTCCCAAGTGGTGGAGCCGCAGCAAAGGGCATTGTGACACCAGTATTCTGAAGCTGTTGTTTCTTCAAATCGTTGGCAGATGCCTCGCTCGTTTGTCTAGGGGCAGCGAATGGATTCGACTGTGCCGAAAGTGGTGCCGCTGTGTTTGTTGATACAAGTGGTTGGGGTGGGCTGGTGTCTTCCGCATCATCGAGTGCCGGCAATGATGGCATGGGAGCCTTTTGCTTAGGCGTTGATGGGGCTGTTTGGGTCAGTTCTGCTTTTACAGTGTCCTCACCTTTATTCGCCGATATTTTCAAACGAGCCGTCTCTGGTGTTGGCTTTGTAGATAACGTTGTTTCATCTACCTTCTTTGTGGCCGCTGCTATAACACCCGCAGCCTTTGTTTTGCTGGCTACTTTCGTTTCTGTGCTCTCTACTGCCAGAACTTCTGGTTGATCCCGAATCGACATATCTTTTGCGGATAACGCAGGCGCTGCAGACTCTTTTTCATTGTCGATGCTTGGCTCATTTCCTGGCACCAAAACAGGTGGGCTGGAAGCCGATGGCTCCTTCATTCCAACCAGCTCCTCATTGATTTGCTTTGTACCCAATTCTTTGTCTTCCAACGGCTGCTGGAGAACTGATGGAGTGCTTTCTTCATTTATTTTTTTAACATGCCCGGTCAACGCTGGCGTACGTGCTGGTTCAGCAATCTCCTCTGCACGTGAGACGTCATTTTTTGTATCCAGCTTTTTGTCCTGTTCCAGCTTTTTGTCCTGTTTGAGAGCAGCCGGTTCTTCTTTGGAGACCTCTCCCTGAGGTGGAGATATCTGCTTTGCCGAAAACCGAGACAGATGATTCGGTTCGGCATCAACTGCATCATCCTCCCCTTGCTCCTCTTCATTTACTTTCTTTGAAAATGCCTTGCCTTCAATCGGTTTTTCAAAAGAGGCCGGTTGTGCCGGGTAGTCACCACCACGAACTGGATTCAAATATGTTTCTTGGCCAGTTGAGGAAAACCGACTCTGCTCCAGGTTTGATGCTGGCTGTATACGAATAGCAGGCAATGATTCTTCTGCCTGAGATGGCACTGTAGTGTTTGCTGACGCCGTGGGAATTGAAGACTGCGTCACAGGCACCGTACGGCCAAGCCCAGCAAGCCATACAACGGCAAAGCCAGCTAGCCCGCACAACACGGCACCAATAATCATTGACGTAGCTGAGACGCCTTTGGGAGGCACAACAATATTCTGACGCGACGGGCGCTTTTCCATGACTCCACTCCTGATTGGGACGGTCACTAGACGGACCGGAACATCGGGGGAAGTACCAAAGATGGGCGAGCAACAGAAGGCCGTTTCACAAAAAATGACAGGCCGGGAACAAACTACGCCAAACCAGCGTCCGTAAGAATCTGATGCAGATAGAAGTGAAACTTACCCAGTTTGCCACCATAGTTCCCAGCAGATATAGCCGGTATATCTTTACCTGCTGCCACCTTGATCGCAGCTGCCATGGCTTCACGAATCACTTGTTCGTTCTCTCCATCAATGACTATCTCGAGGCACGCAACAACACCGGGATGAAGCTGGGTCGGCACCCTTCCTAATAAGCCCGGGCAGAAAGCATCATTGGTAGAAGCCTTTAACGCCGCGTACCGAGATCCAACTTTACTACCCGATCGCACCACGCCACCAGGAAACGGCGTGATGACACCCGGCACGGCTGCAATTGCACTCACTGCTCGTTTGGCCGATGCCAGTGCCGCCTCAAGAGAAACCCCTTGAATCACCAAATTTCCTCCACCAATACCCTTCGCAACGCCACAAGTTTCTTCAACCAGAAATTCTCCATCCATTACGGGCACCCGCCAGTACCGCCGGCTATCAAATACTTTTGTTTTCTCAAAACCATCACCGAAAAAACGAATGCGCTGCCCCAGTGGCATTCGTTCTTCTGATTGTGATAATCCATCAAATACAGCTGTTGTTGGACAGGTTAGCAGGCACTGGCCGGTTCTATTCGCCACTGCTTCCGCAAGAGAATCAGTAGTAAATCCAAACGCAAGAATTGAGGCTCCTGGTCGACCATCTGGACTCTCATCAGGCGATATGAATCGCTCCACTCCAACTTCGGCATCACAACCAATAACACTTGTCGCGTACCCGCAAAACGACTGGATTCCGGCCTCAAGCCAGGACGTGTCGTGTGCCGTAACCACAAGTCGTGCAAATCTCAGCCGAAAGGCCTCGGCAAAGGTATCGGTAATTTCAGTCGAACCAAGGTGAAGCACTGCCTTTGCCACGGGAACATCCTTTAAACGGCTCAGTTATAAAATTTGTAAAACTTCTGTAACTATCAGATACACATAACCTTATTCAACATAGCCGGGTTTTTCACAGTTCGAATACACAATTTGTAAATACTGTATTCTCAGGAACACCGCGTTTCAGTAGTCTATTATGTATGTCTCGTTCATGGTGGTTGAAAAAAACAATGTACTGAACCGAGGCATTCTGTTCCGATACGCCACTCCGTTGTATTACCCCCAAGGGTTTTTTTGGACATGCATAAGCAAACCAGTCGTATAGACCGTACAAAAGAATGTCTCGTTTCCTTTTCACTCTCGCCGAGGAAGACGATGATTACAAAACTCACTCTCGCATGCTCACTCTTTACTGCACTGTTTGTGAATGTTCACACAGCACAGGCTGCAGACCTTGGTATCGGCCTCATTCCAGATGATGCTGCGTTTCTGGCGAGCACACTACGTGGCCGAGAACAATATGATCGCATTGCTACAAGTAACGCATTTGCCAGCCTCAAGGAACTGAAGTCCGTAGCAAAAGCACTCGACGAACTCGCCAAGCAGCAGACACAACCGGGCAACCCAATGGCGCTTGCAATGATGATGATGCAGATGCCCGACAACCAGGAAGCGATCGCCCTACTCCAAGACATGGTGGCTACGGACACCTTTGTCTTTGGCACATCTTCTTGGGTCACGGTTTCAAAATTATTTAAGCAACTTCAGTCTGCCCAACAGGCTGCGAACATCGCCACTATTACGAAGGGCACTGATCTTGAAATTGATACTGACACAACACTGAACCGGTTAATTGCAGAGACACTCGCTGCAAACACGGACCAGATTGTCATCCCTGACCTCGTCTGGGGGTTTCACACAACACAGGTAGATGCTGCAAAAAAACAGCTTGAACGAATCAACGACTTCGCAACAAGCATGGCTCAGACACAACCAATGCTTGCCGATGCAGTAGCTCGTGAAAAAATTGGGGCCGGTGATTTCATCACAGTCACCATCAAGCCAGATCCAAATCTCATCAAGATGGCAATGTCAAATGTTGTGAAATTCGATGACATGGAAGAAGAGCTTGAGAAAATCCTGAAGCGTGTCGGTGAACTCGAGATTGTTGTTGCTCTGGGCATTGTCAAAGAACATGTCGTCCTCTCAATTGGCGGCGGGACTGAGCATCTTCAAACAATGGGCTCAACGGGCGGAAGCATGCTTGATACAAAACCTTTCAAGGTTGTGCGAGACGCCACGGAGAAGCCTCTGACCAGCATCTGGTACCGAAGTCAGAAACTTGCCAAAGCCTGGGAGACATCTCCTGAGGATGTCGTGCAAGCCAAGAAATTTGCTACTGCGGTTGCTGAGGCAAACGAACTGACCCCAGAGGCAACTGCCGAGGCAGAAAAACTTGTCGGAGAACTGCTGGAAGGATATTCAAGCCAAATGCCAGAGGCTGGTCCTTGGCTGGCGTACTCATACCTAACAGATACCGGATATGCCGGTGAAGAATGGAACTGGGCTACAAACATCCCTTGGAATGGAAGCATGCCGCTTTCATTTGATCACTTCGGCGGAGATCCGTTTGCAGTGATTGCTCTTCGCACGAAAACAGATCCCGAGCAGTTTGAAGCGTTCGTGAACTGGGCGGACTCGCTCCGTCAATTTGTTTCAAATGCAATCGCCGCAACAGGCGACGACGATGTGCAGGAAGGATTCAAAACATTTGATGAAAAAATTGTTCCTCTCGGTAAAGAATTGACGAACACAGTACGAGAAAAATTTGTACCCGCACTGAAGAACGGGCAGTTCGGCCTTGTTCTTGATGGCAAGGCATCAACAACAAAACTGCAGGCATCTTTGCCGGCATCGACGGAGCCACTCCCACTCATAGAGCCTGCGATTGTGCTTTCTCTCGATGACGAAACACTTTTTCGTGAGGGCCTCAGTGACATTTTTGCTCTAAGCGACAAATTACTTGCCGTTATTCGAGAAATTGATGAGGACATCATTCCAAGTGAATACCGCATCCCGGACCCAGAAGAAAAAGATACCGGGAGTGGAAGCCTCTGGACATTTGCACTTCCTGAAAGTGGACTCGATGAACAGATACAACTAAGTATCGGCGTTGGGAAAAATGCTGCAGTATTTTCTTTCACACCGACGCAAGCCGCGCGAATATTGGCTGGCTCGCCACTTGAAGTTGAGGGTGCCAACTATCACGAGTCCTCCGAGAATTTAGCCGCAGCTGCCATTCTTGACTGGGTTGCGTTTGCCAACGTAATTGAGCCTTGGGCTACATATGTCATACGGTGTGGTGGCGTCCAGCAAGAGCAGGGCAGACTTGACCCAGATTCAACCATCGGAACGGACTCGGAAACCGATGAGGTCACAGATGCACTCGAGCAACTCGCCACAATTTTTGACGTTTTCCGATGTCTTAAATCAGCAACTGCCAAAACCAGCATTGAAGAAGATGCCACGGTGACCCGATGGCAGAATCGCATCGAAGACTTACCGGCCAAGTGAGTCACGCCGGTGGAGACCTCGGACAAAGAGGTCTCCACCGGTTTGATCAATTGCCTCGACAAAAGTCTTGGAAAGAATCTCTCGAAGACGGAGGGAGGGTTGGTCTGCATCCAGAAGCTTTGGGGCCAGGAAAGCCCAGACTTCATCAATGATGTCAGCCTGAAAGCACGATTCAAGGACCCGAGCCCCCCCTTCCACCAGGACATTCGTCATCTGACGGACACCAAACTCCTTGACTAACTCAATGAGCATTTGGCTCGATTGATCTGTTGGACTGCGCCATATTTCACAGCCCATGTCTTGCAATTGCTTTGTCTTATCTGTCGCAGCGTGGGGACCTACTGCAACAAGCAACGGATGCTCCTGAGCCGTTTGAACAAGACGTGAGTCCACCGGCAGACGCGCCTGACGGTCTAACACAACTCGCACAAGAGGCCGCGTCCCAGATGGTCGTGCCGTCAGCAATGGATCATCAACAAGAGCGGTCTGTACACCGACGACGATAGCATCAACGCGTCGACGTAAGTCATGAACAATAGCACGAGAGACTTCTGAAGAAATCCATTGATTCGGCTCAGGCTCTCCTGAGCTGTTCGTACCCGCGTGCGGGAGAGCGAGGTATCCGTCGAGTGTCATTGCCCATTTGGCAATCATCCATGGCCTCTTGGCCATAGTCAACATTCGAAATGGAGCCGTAAGACGTTTTGCTTCATGCTCTAACAAACCAACGTCGACCTGCAGGCCAGCCTTCTGGAGTATCGAAATACCTTTTCCTGCAACTGCCGGAAAAGGATCTGTCGTGGCGACCACCACACGACGAAGACCCGCTTGTAAAATGGCATCCGTACATGGAGGTGTTTTTCCCGTGTGACAACATGGCTCAAGTGTGACAAAAAGGGTGGCGTCTCTGGCTGCCTCGCCCGCCATTGCCAAGGCATGAACCTCAGCGTGGGCACTTCCAAAGCGTTTGTGCCAACCCTCCCCCAGCACCGTGCCGTCAGATTTTGCAACAACTGCCCCTACCATAGGGTTTGGCTCAACGAACCCTTCCCCACGACGAGCAAGTTTGCATGCTCGATGCATCAGCAGAGTGTCAGTAGAGGAGAACATAGCCGGACCGTATTATCAGGGAGTCCAGATCGCAGGTTTTTCATCTCCGCCACCCGAAGGCTCACTGCCAGGTGTCCAGAGTTTCCCAGATTCTGCAGCCGGAGCAGCGGCCGGACCAGCCGGCGATGGAGCACCAGCAGGAGCACCGCCCCCACCTGCCGCCATTGCACCAAGATCGATGCCAGCCTCAGCGAACACTTGCATCACTGCATTTGAAACCCGTGGGTTTTGACTGTGATCACGACGTATTCGATCAAGCACTTTAAGGAGTGCCGGCTGATCTCCTCTCTGTAGATGAATCCGTAATTCACCTACGTCGAGCATGCCTTCGTCGGCTTTCAACGCTGCGGCAAGTGGCCTGATTTTTTCAAGAATTTCCAGACGCCGGCTCGTGGTCCGTGCACGGGCTTCAAGGACTCCATATGCCTGCCATCGGTCAGCATCAGTGATATCTTGGCGGCTCAATAGTGCATCTGCTGCCAGTTCTGCCACCCTGCTGTAGCCAATTTCAGCCGCTGTTAAGAGCAAACCACGTAAATGATCGTTTGTTACCTTTTGAAAATCCAGACGTAGCCAACGCTGAGGTGGCACGTCTCCTAATGGCTCAGCTGACTCAATTATTGAAGGTACCGGAAGCCCACTGACTTTTCTCAACTCTGGCCAGATATCTTTGCCTGGTGCAATTATATCAGTAGCTTCAGTGTCATTTACCAGAGCCTCGACGCGACGGCAGAACTCACTCCCATCTGCAACAGCTTGCTTTGGTGTTTTGCCCATCAGTTCTG
>WLWG01000693.1_pt1 | contig 33723 bp, 57 predicted proteins | sample 6712871 | NCBI WGS metagenome assembly WLWG01 (sample SAMN12718693, study PRJNA515312) | sponge metagenome | isolation source: marine sponge | host: Mycale hentscheli | place: New Zealand: South Island, Marlborough, Capsize Point | collected 2003-05-01
ATATCAAAGTACAGAACATGGACCAGTAATAAGTCATGATCAAACAATAAGATTTAATGGCTACTGGCAAATTGATGTAGATGTCAATCCATACGACTGGATAATTGATTTACTCAACAGATCAGACGGCAATGAACGTACAAATCTTAGTCATTACAGCGATTATGAAAATCATAGTAACTACGACGATCATCAAAAACTAATTGATGAAATTAGAAAAATAATTTCATGAAAAACTTATTAGTAGCAGTTCCCCAACTAGAGATTCATCGTCCTCCGGTGTCTACTGCTTTATTAGCCGGCATAATGCATGGTGCAGGTTATGAAGTAAGTTGTTTAGATTTAAATATACAGATGTATCACGACTGGGGAGAAAATGAATACTATTCATATGTTGATGTATGGGAAAAAATACGTGAACCTACCAGCGAAGAAATCTTTAACATAAAACAATTTATACTCAAGGAACTTGTTCCGCACTGTGATAACAATACAAGAGTGTTGATAAGTGTGTTTACTGTTAACAGTCAACTATTTACAAAATTAGCATGCCAACTTATTCGAGCAGATTATCCACATTGTGAAATCGTACTCGGTGGTACAGGCTGTAGCCAAGCATTTGGTCCATACATGCTTGGAGAAAAACTATGCAATCATGTAATCTACGGCGAAGGAGAACAGGCACTTCTAAACTTGCTAGAAGGCAATACTGATTATCCAGGAATAGATAACGAACAAACACAGGTGCAGGTGAATGATCTAAACACTGATAGTTTTCCAGATTATAGCGATGTAAACTTTGACAAATACGAATATCTATACACTAACAGGCGAGAAGTAAACATTGTCGGCAGTAGAGGTTGTGTGAGAAAATGTACGTACTGCAATGTAGCAAAGTACTGGCCAAAGTTTAGATATCGTAGTGGACAAAACATTGCAGATGAAATGATTAACTATTATGAAAAACATGGTGTAAGCCAGTTCTATTTTACTGACAGTCTTATTAACGGTAGTTTAAAAGCATTTAGAGATATGTGCGACAAACTAGCCAATTATAATCAAACACACAATGCTGGATTTAAATGGGGTGGACAGTTTATTTTTAAACAAAAGAAAACAGTTACTGATGATTACTTTGATATGATTGCACAAGCAGGCGGTGATCAGTTTTATGTTGGAGTAGAAACAGGAAGTGATAAAATACGTTGGGAGATGGACAAAAAGTTTACTAATGAAGATATTGACTATCATTTAGAACAGTTTCGACGTGTTGGTTTACGAACTTTTTTCTTAATGATAATCGGATATCATACAGAAACAATAGAAGATCATCACGACAATCTCGCAATGTATTCTCGCTGGCAAAAATATGTTGCAACAGGAACAATATCAGGTATCGACCTAAATACAACTTTAATATTTTTACCTAACACTCCACTTGAACGTATGATAGATAGCCATGGTATTGTGTTTCCTACAATGCAATTTGAACCAGATGGTACTATGAAACCTAATCGTACAATATGGACTAGTAAGTCTAATCCTGATTTGACATTTGAAGAACGTATTAGAAGAAGATTAGAAGTACATGAATTTGCAATGAAGTACAAGTGGCCTTTAAACCGAGGTGCACAAAGATTAGAATCAGTTAAAGGTCATGTAGAATCCTACAAGTTTGGTAAATCAAGAATAATACCAATAAGAAATTTAAATTAAAATTCAATTTCAATACGTTTAGGATAGTACACTGGCTTACACCATTCTGTGCCGCCACGTCCTCTACAATTATTTAGATAACGTATACCATCTAGTTGTTGTTCGATGTCGCTATGATAGTGCCCAAAGCACCATGTGTCAATCTTCTTTTCATGGTCTTCATCTAAACAATGTGTAAGCCAGCTATTTCCAGTTGCGCCTAATCTGTGTGTATTATCTAAATGCACGTCATGTTTAAGTAATCTTGCATCTGGCACAAAATGACTTACCATAACTATTTTTGTAATGTCTGAATGTGTTTGTAGTTTCTTAACTGTTCTACATAAAAATCCGGCATCACTCTGTGCCATTGCTTCTACTTGTTGAGTAGCATACATTGATATTTTGTATGTAGATTGTACCCACTGTTTGCAATCCATGTATGCTTGGCTTGATTCTCCAAGCCCAAAGTCATAAGAACACCAACCATTTGTACCGACGAATGCAACGTTATCAATTACCAAACAATCATCTTTAAGCCATATAAAGTTTTCTATTTCACCAATGTCTTCTGCAAGTGTTTCATAACTCATACGTAAATCATCTAGTCCCCAACGGTGCTCGTCATTGCCGTCAACAAACATTGTCATTACATAATTTTTTGCAATTTCCTGTAGTGCAGGACGCATATCGGCACGTTCTCTACTTACGTCACCTATAACGACTGCATAAGGTGATGTTGCTTTTCCTTCCCAGGAGAATTCTTCGTCCCAGCTATCTATGTGTAGATCAGAAATTAAATCGAAATGTATTTTCATTATAACTATACTTAACTCAGGAGACTACCATGAACATAATTATTGGCAAAGAAGACGCAGAAAAAATGGAAGGCAAGTACACAGTTCTTCCTTTAGAAACAATGAAGTGGAAAAGCAATCCAGAACTACCAGCCACAACTGCATACTGCTTGATTGAAAACATACCAATCACTGAAATGAACAAGATTGATGAACACAAAGACCTTCACATAAAGTTCTATGAAAACTATCAAAAAGGTGACTTTAATTTCTGCACAAATGCCCTAGAACATCTCAAAGGCAAATGGGGCGGCGAGATTGACAGCTACTATGATATTATGGAAGACAGAATCAGTAAATACAAAGACGCAGAAGATTTTGATCCAATACTTTACAAATAGGAGCAGTGTATGTGGGAAATGATTGAACGTATGGCCAGCGATAGACTTTGGATATACACTGGTATAGTAGGAAGTTTATTTGGTGCAGCCTTTTTAGTATGGTTTCAAGGAACACGTGCTGGTTTGTGGTGCTATGCACGGTTTGTTTTGGTAATAGATTACTTTGTACAACGTTATGGCTGGACTTGGTTAGAGCCGCCTAAGGATGCTTGGCGTAAGAAATACCCACATGTAACTAAAAAAATTGATGAGCTAGAAGCACGTATTAAAAAATTAGAGAAGTAAGCTCTTAGAACTAAATAAAACGTGGTAGAAAGCATTTAATGTAACATTCCCACATTTAGACTAAAACAAAACCTTAAGGAAAATACAAGATGAAAAAACTAGCCCCACTGGCAGTGATAGCTACACTGCTGACCACGACTGCACTAGCAGACGTAAAGATCTCTGGTACTTCAGAGTTCTACTACAAAGATGTTGACTCGCAAATTGCATCACAAAAAGGTGATTCAATGGGCAACTCTGATAACGAAATTAAAATTTCATTCTCAAATAAAACAGAAACTGGATTAGATTATGGTATGGTTGTTGAAATGGCAACTGTTGCAGACTCTAGTGCAACTATCGATGAATCCTCTTTATATATTGGAGGTAAATTTGGTAAAATTGTACTCGGTGGTAACGATGCAGTAACTGATAATTTTGGTATTGGTGAGCAAGACATCATGAGTGAAGAAGTGACTGGTACATACACTAATTCTTCTATTCAAAAAAATGCAGGTGAGAACACATACGGTTCAGATTCTGATAAAGTAAGTTACTTTGCTCCAGCAATTGGTGGACTTACTGTAGGTGTAAGTTACATGGACGGAGGTGTTGCAGGCGATACTGATTCAACATCATTTGGTGGTAGATATCAATTAGGTGACAATGTTACAATTGGTTACACTAACGGTCAGCAAGAAGTATCAGGTGCAGTTGATAACGAATCACAAAACATTGGTGCAAAAATTGCATTAGGTGATTTAACAGTGATTGGTGCAATTAGTACAGTTGAAGGTGCTGATGAAGATATTGAAACAGTAGGTGCAGGTGCAAGTTATAAACTTAATGCTGACACAACTATTGCAATTTCTACAATGGAATCAGAAGATAGTTTAGATGTTTCAGGTACAGAAAAAGAAAACTTGAAGCAACATATGGCTGAAGTAAGTTATGCTATTGCACCAGGTTTAACTGGTTATGTAAACTACACTGACTATGAATATAAGAACGGCGGAGAAGCATCAACAGATGATGATGGTTCTGTAGTACAATTTAAAATTGCTGCCAAGTTCTAAAAACAAAACTCAATACTAAAAGTAGCACCTTCGGGTGCTATTTTTTTGATTAAATACTCTGTTGACAATATTAAGGAGCAAAATATTGATCTGGGTTTTAGTCGTCGTACACCTACTAAAGGTGAATCCTCATGTTGAGATGATTGGTGTGTTTGAAACACAAGAAGTTTGTAACGTTGCAGTCAACAGTTATAAAAATGTAAGCAGTAGATTTGAAAAAAATACTGCTGCGGTGTGTATACTTACAGAAAAAGGCATAGTGCCTGATTTATAAATACACATATTATATTCCTACAAATTATAAATACATATGTCCAGGAGCTAGATTGTTCCTACCTGGGGAACAGAAAGAATGATATGCCAGTAGCAGAAATACTAGCAGGTATCGCATTGGTAAAATCAAGTGTAGACTTTATCAAGTCTAATATTGATACTTGTAAAGACATAGGTGAGATCGGTAGTGCTATCGATGGATTACTTCGCGGTAAAGACGAAGTTGAAAAACGTGCAAACAAAAGAGGCTTAGGTGTCGCAGAACAATTTGACACCGCACATATTGCACGTGAAGCAATTGATGCTAGACTTGCCGCAGAACAGTTACAAGAAATCTCAAATATGATTAACTTGCGGTTTGGTCCAAACACCTGGCGTGAAATAATGGAAGAACGTGCTAGACGTATACAAGAAGCAAAAGAAGCACAAAAACAAGCCAAAAAAGCAAAAGCAAAAGCAAATAAAGAACTAATGGATGACCTCAAAATGGTTGCAAAAGTTATAGGCGGAATACTTGTAGTCTTTGTTGCTATTGGCGCCGCGATCTATTATTCATAATGTCGCATGCTTTTTTGTTAATAGTGTATCTTGGCTCTAAGATTATTAGCCAAGACATGTATTTCAACAATATAGATAACTGCAAGTACTTTGCAAGTCGTTTTAACAACCAACCGCCTGTGCCCAATCCAGTTGCTGGCGAAGATCAACCAAAAACACGTAGTTACACAGCAGTATGTGAACCTAAACGCATAGGCAAAAATCAACCAAGGTACAATTAGGTACAAAATTTTGACGGTGTTGAAATTTTGACGATTGTTTGGTACAAATTTCCATGTTGTACTGCATCAGCAAGAGTGATTGTACCCATATAAGTAAAATTGAGAGCTAGAATTTTCATCTAGGATGAGTAACGTAAAAAGAATAGGGGGCTGTTCTTGCGTTACTCTGCAGGCAAAATTCCGAGGATGTATATGGAACAAAAAATACAAGAATTAGAAGCACAGATTGCAACACTTGAAAATACACTTGGTGAGATAAAACTAGTTCTACATAGTCTCGCAGAACGCGAAACTAAAACAAAAGATCAAGCAGAGTAATTAAAAAATGTACTATAAATACAGCAACGAAGAGCTAGAGAGTAAATCACGTAAATTTTGGAGACGCCCGTGTTAAAAGTATTATTGACACTACTAATAATGATGACTGCAGGAACTGCATTTGCACAAACAACAAGCAATGTAAACACTGACAGTAAAAGCAACAGTACAGTAACCACAGATGCGGATACAAAAACCATTGTGATCTCGCCTCCAGGTAGTGCTATCACACCTAACGTAAATGGCTCTGGCAATGACCTTTGTACAGTAGGAGTTGCTGGTGCAGTACAAACACAGATACTAGGAATAAGTTCAGGCGAAACAGTTAGAGATCCAAACTGTGAAAGATTAAAACTATCAAAAACACTATATGACATGGGTATGAAAGTAGCCGCAGTGAGTGTACTGTGTCAAGATTCTAGAGTACATGATGCTATGAAGATGGCAGGTACACCATGTCCTTACTTAGGTGCAATTGGACAGGCTGCACAAGACAAATGGGACGCCAATCCAGATGCAATTCCAGAACCCGTAGTATTGGAGACTAAACAAGATGTTCAAAATAGAAATGGTGCGATCGCTGCTGGTGGCATTAGTCTTGGCTTGTTGCTACTCCTTTTACTCTAACGCAGACGTCAGCGACAATCTGTTAAAAGATAATAACATGGGTGATAATTACGACTATTCAAATGCTCATAACTGGTCAGGCACTTATGGTACAGGCTATTGGGGAGGAAGCATTCTTTCAGGCTCTTCAGGTGGTAGGACCCCAAGTAATCCAAATGCAATGCCAGACGGTTCAGGTTTTATATGGGGAGGTGCAGACAGTACTGTTAGTGCAACTATTGCCCTGAACACTGCACTAGAAGCCGCTGGTATAAAAGTAAATGGATTTCAATACCAATGGCGAGTTAAAAATGCTAATACAACTGCAGGTGCCCTACAATCACAAGTTGATCCCTTTAAAATAACAGTAGATATTAAAAAAGCAGATGGATCAACCTTTGCATCTTTTGTTTACTCTTATGGTAGAACTGGTTGGAGAACTTATAGTGGATCACGATCATTTAGTATGCCTCAACCAACATCTTTCTTTGGAGATGTTATAATATCAGCACAAGCTCAAGATATTGAAAACTTTGCAGGACATTACGGTCCTGAATTCAATACTGCTAGAAGTTCATTTAAAATAACCTATACCATTGATCCTTGTACAGCTAATCCTCTTAGTTCACCTACATGTGCTGGCTATGCAACTGCATTTTACAATCAACAATGCACTGCTAATCCATTATACGATTCAGGTTGTCCGGGCTATGCTGCCGCTTATTTGACGCAACAATGCAACAGTAATCCACTGTATAGTACCAGTTGTCCAGGATACACTACTGCATATTACAATCAACAGTGTACTTTAGATCCTTTATATGATAAAGGTTGTACAGGTTATGATCAGGCATATTTTGATAAACAGTGTCTTGAAGATGGTACATCAGATCCTGGTTGTCCAGACTATTTTATAGCAATGTGCAAAGCAGACCCATTATACAACATGGCTTGTACAGGCTATGCAACTGCTTACTTTGATCAACAGTGTGGGTTAGATCCACAGTACGATCAGGCATGTGTTGGATACGTGGATCTATCAGGTAATGATGGTGACTTTGTGGTTCTTGATCCTGTGATCAACGATGCTATTACAGTTGAACCTCCAGTGGTCGTTGTAGAAACACCGGTGGTAGTTGAAAACACAGTTGTTGAAGAGACTGCGGTTGAAGAAGTCATAGAAGAGGTAGTAGTTGTTGAAGAAACAGTTGTAGTTGACCCAGTAAAAGCAAAAACTAAAAAAATAAAACAAATACGTGAAGAAATCACACAGTCATTGGCTGATAAAATGAGTACTGCGGCTAGTTTTGAAGTACAACAACAGATACAAACACAATTGATCAGCATGATTGGTTATGTTCCAAACTATGCCAAATATAACAAAGCAAAACTATACGGCGGTGAACTACAAGAAGAAGTTAATCTAAAGGGCGGACGCATAGTGGATAATGCATTTGCAAGATGGTTTGTAAACGATCCTAACTATGAACGTTTAGAAGCATTACAATATAATTTAAAAGGAAATTAAAATGGCAGAAATAGAATATGGTGGTATCAAAGTAGGAGGTTCAAAACTATTATTAGTATTGCCTATAGTAACCACACTTGGAGGCGGGCTATGGGCTGGTTTTGAATTCTACAAAGACTACACAGACATGAAAGCAATTATCTCTAACATAGATACACAAAAGATAGAATCTCAACAAAGACTAATTAATCAGCAACTAGTAGATGCAATAGACTATTCACGTGATATTAAAAATGGCCTGCGTGAGGACATTGTAAGACTTGAACGTATTGTTGACAAAGTTGAAGATGATATGAACAAGTTGGAAGACAAGACACGTACCTATGTTGACGATGCTGAAGAACGCTTTGATACCAAACGTGACGCACTGTTAAACCAATATGTTGCACAAAAGGATATGTTGGTAAGCAAAGTTGAACAACTTAAGAAGTACATGGACAACAAACTGCAACGTGCATTGGATAACCCGTTAGCAAACTAAATAGAAAGTTAACGATTGGAGAGCTAGAATGGCAGAAGAAATCAAAGAAGCAGGTTTTCATCCAGCAGATACAAACGGTGATGGAAAAGTAACAAAAGCAGAACAAGCAATGTACTTAGAGTTCAAACGCAAAGAACTAGAAGATGCAGACGCTATGCGTGATGCACAACGTAGCATGGCATGGTTTGCACTGTTTGGCATGTTACTGTATCCATTTGCAGTAGTATTAGCAGTGCTGATAGGACTTACAGAAGCAAGCAAGATACTGGGCAGTATGGCAAGTGTATACTTTGTATCAGTTGCGGCTATTGTGGCAGCCTTTTTTGGCACACAAGCAATGAACACTAAGAAAAAGTGACCCACACTTACTATGCAAGTGAACCAGTTGTAGACAACTTTTACTTTGTAAACATACCTAAATGTGCAAGCCAAACTGTACGTGCATGGGCTGCACAGATGGCAACTAAAGATGCAGTCATCAAAGAACCATTTAGGTTTTGTATATTGCGTGAGCCTTGGGGCAGACTTAAAAGCACATTTGCATATGGTTGTGGTGCAAGATACAGTTATAATTTTACTATTGATATGATTGGTGAATGGTACTTGGGTAACCCGCCTAAGAATCCAACCTTCCAACAAGCAGACTTGCTAGTACATTTTGGCACACAACATTCATTTGTAGATGCGGCACCATGTGCTATAGACCATTGGTATCACACTGGCATGATGCGTGAGCTTCGTAAGGATCTATGTGCAGTTAGCGGATGCACAGTAGGTTGGCAAGAACAGAATCGCAGTAACTACACACAAGATTTTACAGTTGCATATAATGATTGGTTCAGTGCTAACGAAACTAAACTAGATCAACTGCTTAAGGCAGATCTAGAACTATACAGTTCGCACGGTTTTTCTTAGTTCTGTTTTTACACGCCAAATAAACTTATCATCAAAGAATAGGCTTTTATTATGGTCAGCAATTTGCTGACATCCATCCCATATCCACTGTTGATAATTTGCACTTGAATTGTTTATTCTACGCATTTCTTTTAGAACCATATCCATGCGTTTCATTGGTCCTTGTTCCTTGTCGTAACTTTCGTTTATGTATGGTTGAAATGTTTTGAATCCATAACTGCGTATTGTTTCTAATGCACCAGGACCGTTCAGTATCATAAACGGATGTCCGCATGCTAATGGACGCAGTGTTTTTTCTGTGAGATGTATGCGTTGATCGTAAACAGTTTCTAAAACTATACTACAATTGGTATGTGCAAAATCATATGCATCATAGGTTGCACTGTTGTCACCAGTGATTGTATAATCTTTAAAACTACCCAATTGTACATTATCTATATGTTCTAAGTGTTCTAAGAATAACTTTCTGTATGCACGTTTACCCGTAGTGCCTTGTGCATAGACTAAAAAGTTTGCCTTTATGTCTTGACTTTGCCTTTGTAATCGTGTATCATAACGAGCAAAGCGATACCAATCAATGGCTAAAGGAGCATGAGCCCACCAATAAGCACATTTAAACAAACCTGTACTTTCATACTTAACGATCTCAGGAGAGTTTATTTCACTATGTAAAAGTGTCCAATACTTGGCCTTGTGTGTAGGATGAGTCCATCGTAGATTTAAATCTTTCACACCTTTAGCGAGAGCTTTTTGTAAACCAGGTACTAATGGTTCTAGTTGCAGTTGTTGTTTTTTTAATTGAGCGTCGTTGTACAAATCAAAGTCTAAGGGCTCTTGGTCGTGACACAGAAGTATATTTTGTTCTCTTGGTTTTTCGTAAGGGTCTTCATCTTCTATATTGTCAATAAGATTTTTAAACAGCTTTTGTCCATAGGGATAAAAATACTTTATTCGATATTGGTTTTCTAAGGCCTGGGTCACAAAATTGTATAAATTATTAGTAGGAATAGACATTTAGAAAGGTTACCTCAAATGAGAATTGGTTTTATCGGTCTTGGAAAACTTGGACTTGATTGTGCCGAAGTTATGGCTGAAAAATATACTGTGCATGGTTATGATATTTACCCACGTAAGAGTGGTAGTGTAAATGTTTGCGACACTCCAAAGGAAATGATAGACAACAGTGATTGGATTTTTATCGCAGTGCAAACACCACATGCAGAAGGTTACGATGGCAGTGTACCAAGCTCGCATATGGAACCAAAAGACTTCGGACATGATGCTGTGAAAGATGCGATTACAATGGTGAACGAACATGCTACCGAACCAAAAAAAATAGTGTTGATATCAACTGTGCTTCCTGGAACTACACGCAGAGAGTTCTATAGTTTGTTGAACAGTGAACACCAGTTTTTATATAATCCATATCTAATAGCAATGGGCAGTGTAAAGTGGGATTTTGCAAATCCTGAAATGGTAATGATAGGAACTGAAACAGGCGATCCTAGTGAAATGGAAAATCTTATCAGTCTATATAAACCATTGATGCGTAACAATCCAAGATATGTCACAGGCACATGGGACGAATGCGAAGCAATTAAAATATTCTACAATACATTTATTAGTGCAAAAGTAGGACTTGTAAACATGATACAGGACTTTGCACTTAGGATTGGTAATATAGATGTTGATGTAGTTACTGACGCACTAGCACAAAGCACAATGCGTATTATGGGTCCTAAGTATATGACTGCTGGCATGGGAGATGCAGGTGCATGTCATCCTCGTGATAACATAGCCTTACGTTGGTTAGCAAAAGAATACGACATTGGCTATGACATGTTTGATACAATTATGGGTGCAAGAGAAATACAAGCAAAGAACCTAGCAGACTTTTTATTGGAAAATTGCGATGACAAACCAATAGTTATACATGGGAAAGCATACAAGCCAGACGTACCTTATTGCATTGGCAGTTACAGTACACTGATAGGTTATTATATTGAACAAGCAGGAAAGACTGTTAAATATATAGATCCAATAGCAGATGACAGAACAAACTGTGTAGACAATATTGAACAAGCAAGTATAGTTTTATATGCACACAATAGATATGTTACCTATGGATACACAGGTCAAAGTGCCGTAATGAACGACTTCTATTGCGATATACCAGAAGGTTCAATTATTGTAGATCCATTCAGAAGCTTACCAAAGAAAAGTAACAAATACGAAGTAATACATTATGGAAATACAAGAGCACAAAAACTGGCATAGTGGCCGTACCAATGCAGTTTGGAGCGGTGCATATAAAAACTTGACATACATTAACGAACCGTTTAACGATCCAGTTAGTTTAAAAGAATGGCGTGACCTAGGTTACACACAAACTAAATTTACTGGTGATATGTATGATATGCGTCAAGATGAACCTGAATGGATGTTTGCAATTACAGAGGCATTTCCGTGGCGGCACTTTAGTTGGAGCGTGTATAGAATGAATCCAGGCACAACATTGCCAATGCATGGTGACACATATGCAAGGTTTAGAGAGTTACACAATTGGACTGGTGACGTTCATCGTGCTGTTGTGTATATGGAGGACTGGCAAAGTGGGCACATTAGTGAAATAGAAGACACAGTAATCACAGGTTGGAAGGCTGGAGATTATATAGTATGGAAGAATGATACACAACATCTAGCAGCCAATGTTGGTAAAACTTCTCGATATACACTACAAGTTACTGGAGTAATAGAATGAAGATAAGAAGTTTTAATGAGTGGGATCAACTAAAAGAATGCTATGTTGGTATTGCTGACCACGCTAACTGGCCAACGTCTGATCCTGTGTTTGCAGAAGAAAGTGAAAAAACTCTGTGGAAAGAGACACCAGTACCTAGTGGGCCTGTGCCAGATTGGATTATAGAAGAAGCAAACGAAGATTTAGCACTCTTAGTTGAGATATTAGAGAAACAAGATGTCAAAGTGCACCGTCCTAGCACTGCGTTAGACTTTCAAGGTCTTGATGGATTCAGTACATATTGCCCTCGTGATAGATTCTTAATTACAGGTAGAGAAATACTTAACCCAGCAATGATGTATCCATGTAGACAAATGGAACAGTTGTGCTACAGAGATATGCTCAAAGATAATAATGTAAAAGAAATGCCACTGAATAAAGGCTTAATACTTGATGCCGCCAATATTGCCAGGCTAGGGGATGATTGGGTTTATTTAGAAAGTCACAGTGGAAACGACCTAGCCTATCAATGGCTAGTAGAACAGTACCCACAAAAGAATATTGAAAAAGTAAATTTTTATCAGGGTGTACACATTGACAGTACCATTATACCACTTAGACAAGGACTTGCTATATGTCAAAAGGAAAGGGTAAAAAGCAAACGTTATTTGCCTCCATGCATGAAAGATTGGGAGATTATTTGGGTTGAAGATTGTGTTGCCAGTGTGTTCTATCAATATCCCTATGCAAGTAAATGGATCGGTTTAAACATGTTAGTTGTTAATCCGAATACAGTTATAATGGATACGGCACAATTAGAGCTAAGTAAAGTACTAGAGAAAAAAGGTTTTACAGTAATACCTCACACCTTAAGACATGCACGAACACTTGGTGGAGGACATCATTGTGTTACTCTTGATACATGGAGAGAAAGTAGACCACATGCTTAAAGAAGATGCAGTTGAAAAATTAGTACAAAAAGAAGTAAAGCGACAGGTTGAAAATCAAGTAGCTCAAGCAATCAACGATCCTCAATGGGTAATTGAACTAGAAAATAAGATTACTAAATTTGTACAAGATAGAATTGTAGCACGTTTTAGCAATATCAGTACTGTTCCTGATCTAGTAGACACTGTAGGATCAAGTGTTGAAAAAATGTTTGAAGATGGATTTGTTCCTAACATAGAACACATTGTTGATAATACAATACTAGTGCAGGCAGTTGATCAAGCAGTTGAAAATCTTGTAACGAAAACTGTAAATCAGTTGGTATTTGATCCAAACTGGATGCAAAAAATACACACACAAATTGGCCGAGAGACCGGCGATAGGTTACGTCTAGGGTTACAAGAAGTAAATGTTTACGATACACTAAGAGATGTTGTAATTGATAACACCAGTCTTATACACGAAGATCTTGATAGAGAGCTTTTAATACAAGATGGAATAGTGGTTGTACAACAACATCTGTCTACTACTACATTAGATACAGACAGTGATGTAAATGTTGGCGGAGCATTAGTCATTGAAGGTGATCTAGCAGTTAAAGGACGTATTAGTTTAAGCAATCCTAGTTTTAAGGAACTAAGTGACACTATTGAAAAGAATGCTATAGATAAACTGAAAACTGAATTTATAGAAGAGACTTCAACTACAATTAGGGAACAAATACAAGACGGACTAAATGTAAAAAATATATTAGTACGTGGCGAAAGTTTAGTTGATGACAACAAACTTAGCAGTGCAATTACAAAAACAAATATAGAAGAAATAGGCACACTTAAAAGCCTCACAGTAGGTACAGAACTTAAAGTTGATAACAAACGTGTAGGAATAAACACAACTGCACCACGTAGTGCATTAAGTGTTTGGGACAGCGAAATTGAAATTGACATTGGAAGACGCAGTCAAAATACTGCACAAATTGGAACTAGCAAAGCACATGATCTAAGTTTTATAACTAACAATCAAGAACAACTTAAAATAGATAAAGATGGTTTGGTTAGTGTAGGTAAATTACGTGTTGGTAGAAATAGAATAAGCACGCATAGTGCAACACCAGGTTGGAGTGGTGCAAAAGGCGACATTGTATTCAACTATAACTACAAGCCAGGAGAAGCATTTGCATGGATATGCCTTGGTGATTATCGCTGGCAAGAACTAAAGTCAGCATAATGGAAATAGCATGGGTACTAAGTGAAGACTATGCTGATCCGATAGTAAAGTCAGAAACAATCAAAGACATTGGCACAACTTGGGGTTCGTGGAAAACATGGCGTAGTTGGAGTACAGATAATGTACTTTGTGCTGACAATAGCAAAGCACAGGATCTAATTAAACGTGCATTTCACAGTGTGTGTAATTTTTATATCCCCCAACAATCTTACACACTACTAAATCGTCCAGCAGGTGTCAAAGTATTTGATGGTGACTTTCCAGATGATTTTGCAAAGCAAGAAGATGTCATTAGTATGCATCTTTGCAGTCATAGTGAACTGGTATTGTGCATGGGATTCAATCTACAAGAAGTAGCAGAAACAGAACCTAAAGCAAAGTTTCTTGCAAAAAGTTATCTTGCAGCCATACGTGGCGTAGTAAAAAACAATCCAAACACACAGTTTGTGTTTATTGATCATCCTGATGAATTAGACAAAAGTTTTGAAAATATTGAAAATATATCTTGCGATAGTTACGAAAACGTGTTACAATTACTTACGTAATTAGGAGATATACATGACTGCACGTGTTGGCTTTTGTTGCAAGTATCTACATTCAGATCAAACACAGAAACCCAAACTATTAGAAGAAATACAACGTCCGCTTACAGAAAAGTGTACCACAGTTGCATGGCTGAACAGACAAACTGTAAATGAAGCAGAACAAAGACTGTATGACATCATGCAACACAACATGCAAAGTGCATACAATCTTGTTGAGTACGTTGGTAATTTGAAGCCAGGCTTACGTATGTGTCGTATTGGTAGTAATCAGTTGCCCATGTACACACAACCAGACTGGCGTTACTTTTGGCAACAACCAGACATACGTGATAAACTAGCAGTAGGGTATGCTCGTGTAGGCGAACTGGCAAGGCAACTAGGTGTGCGTCTTAGTTTCCATCCAGGACAGTTTTGTGTGCTTGCCAGTGACAATCCAGACATTGTAGAACGTAGTATAGAGGAGTTTGAATATCATGTTGACATTATCCGATGGATGGGCTTCGGCCGCAAATTCCAGGACTTTAAGTGCAACGTCCATATATCCGGTAGACAAGGTCCTGCCGGTATCAAAGCAGTGCTCGGAAGACTATCTCCGGAGGCGAGAAATACTATTACAATCGAAAATGACGAGAACAAATGGGGGCTTGAAGCAAGTCTCGAACTTGCCAAAGATGTTGCACTCGTTCTCGATATACACCACCACTGGGTTAATTCAGGTGAGTACATTGAACCAAACGACGATAGATGTTCTCGCATAATTGATTCGTGGCGTGGTGTGCGACCTGCACTACATTATTCAGTTTCACGTGAGGACATACTAGTCGGTCATGATCCTCGTGTGCGTCCTGATATGAACTCACTGCTTGAACAAGGCTACAAGAAACAGAAACTACGTGCCCACAGTGACTTCTATTGGAATCATGCAGTAAACGAATGGGCCGCTACGTTCAGCAAACATTGGGATATACAGTGCGAGAGTAAGTGTAAGAATCTAGCCAGTCATGACTTTTATAATAAGTATGTGGAATAAAATGAACGAAGAAATACAATACATATTAACCAAAGAACACGGTAGACAGTTAGATACTGTGGAATTAATAGCCAGTGAAAACTTTGCAAGCGAAGCAGTGATGAAACTTTGTGGTAGTGTTTTTACCAACAAGTATGCAGAAGGCTATCCAGGCAAACGTTACTACAACGGTTGTGAAAACATGGATCTAATTGAACAACTGGCAATTGACAAACTATGCGAGTTGTACAATTGTGGTTTTGCAAACGTCCAACCCCACTCGGGTGTTAATGCTAACACTGCGGTTTATCAAGCATTGATGAAACCAGGTGATGTTTTAATGGGTATGGACCTAGCAAGTGGTGGACATCTAAGTCACGGTGCACCTCCTACACTAAGTGGTAAAGTTTATAATGCAGTAACATATGGTGTAGATGAACGTGGACTGTTAGATTACAATCATATCAAAGGCATTGCAAAATTAAACATGCCTAAAGTGATTGTTGCTGGTGCTAGTGCCTATCCAAGACAAATAGACTGGAGTGCATTTAGAGATATTGCAGATGACGTCGGCGCATACCTAGTTGTTGATATGGCACACTACAGTGGTTTGGTTGCAGGCGGTGCATATAATTCACCTTTGCCTTATGCTGATGTAGTGACAAGTACAACTCACAAAACTCTCAGAGGCCCAAGAGGCGGAATGATACTGTGGAACAATCCTGATTACACAAGAAAAATAAACAGTGCAATCTTTCCTGGTACACAAGGCGGGCCATTGATGAATATCATTGCCGCAAAGGCACAATGTTATATCGAAGCACTACTTCCTAGTTTTCAACAGTATGCAGATCAAGTTGTGAAAAATGCTCAAGCAATGTGTACAGTATTTGAACAAAAAGGCTTTCCTGTACAAACCGGAGGCACTGACAGTCATATTATACTGATGGATCTGAGTGCTAGTAAATACAGTGGTAGACAGGCCGCTGATATACTTGAAGAAAATGCTATTACGGTTAACAAAAACGGTGTACCAAACGATCCTCGCAATTTTGTTGAGACATCAGGTATAAGAATAGGCACTGCCGCTGAAACCACACGTGGACTAGTAGAGAAAGATTTTGAAAAAATCGCACATAAAATATGCAACTTATTAGGATAAACATGCGTAGATATTTAGGAAGTTTTATATTTTTTGGATTAGGCGCATTCTTCTTAGCACATGATCTAATGCACGAAGTCAGTCATGGAGCAAAGTTTTTAGGACTTAGCGAAATGACCTACATGTGGATAGCAATGGGTGTGGTCCACTTATTAATTAAACCTTGTTACTGTAGGCACTGCAACAATGGATAAAGTATTGTATGCAGGTTGTAGTTACAGTTCTGGTAGTGGCTTTGGCGGAACAATAAAAGTTCCACATAATACAGATAAATGGACAAACTGCAAAGATGCTAAAGAAATTTGGCCCAATTTACTACATGATCGTTTTTTTAATTCTTATGATAAGAATAATATAGCAACTGGCGGGAATACAAATCAGAATATATTTCAACAGGTTGCAAAAGAACTATTAACAGGACAATATAAATTTGCATTTGTTCAATGGACAAACTTCGTCAGACAACAATATGAAATAGGTTTTGAGTTATATAGTACAAAGCAAATGGCTAAAGTTGGCGTAGGTGCACTAACACATGATTTAAATCATGGAAAATATCATGCAAAAGATATACAAAGAGCACATGATAGGTACCTAAGTTTAGAACATGATCAATATAGAATAGTAGAATTACTTAGATTCATACATATAATATGCGAAATAGCAAAACTTAAAAATACACAAGTTTATTTTATAAACGGATTGTGTTGGTGGGAAAAAGATCATTTTACTAAAAAGGAAAATTTTATGCCTAGTGACTTATCTGATTATACAAGAGAGTTACTTAACGTAGATAATCGCGATGATGAAGAAATTTTTATGCTATATGATAAAATGCATGATCAGTATCAAGAGGCTGGTGGAATACAAGAAGATAAATGGTTAAATCTATATAGTTCTATGCACCAAGGTAGAGTTGATCGAGCAAAAGATGAGATTCATCCAGGTATAATAAGTCATAAAAATTTTGTAGAAATATTTACAAATAAACTGGAAGGTGAAATTGATGGATAAAGATTTTTTTAACGAACCACCAAAAGACAAGGTAGTGTACCCAACTGTTAAGTTGTGGCACTTGTTTGTATTCTTTGCCATTGCATTACCATTGGTATATTATTTTAAATGACATTTTTATTAGATGGAGGTATGGGACAAGAACTTGTGCACCGTAGTGCCTCTAAAAAACCTGACAATTTGTGGAGTGCTAGAATACTTATGGACGAGTATGATCTCGTTAAAGATCTGCATAAGGATTTTATTCTTGCTGGTGCAGAGGGTATAACAATTAACAGTTATGCAATTACACCTCACAGACTCAGACAGTTTAATTTAGAAGATGAGTTCAAATCCCTTCAACTTAAAGCCTGCGATGCAGCCACACAAGCAAGAGATGAATTAGATACGGATGTAAAGATACTAGGTTGTCTTCCTCCTCTTATAGGAAGTTATCATACAACTGCTGGGATAACAAAACAAGATTCAAAAGATGTATACCAACGTATGATTGATATACAAGCACCACATGTAGATTGGTTTATAGCAGAAACAGTTACTAGCATAAGTGAAGCAGAAATAATTGTAGAAGTTGCACAAGAGTCTAACGTAGAGCTATGGTTAAGTTATAGTGTAAGTGATGATGACGGCAAATGGTTACGCAGTGGCGAACCATTGCATGGAGGATTGAAACATTTTGAAGATACCGATGTCGGTGCTTTCTTGGTCAACTGTAGTTCGCCAAAAGCAATAGCAAAATCCATGCATATACTGAATAAGTTTGCAAAACCCTTTGGCGGTTTACCAAACGGATTTGTAAGTGTTGCACCACTACTGCCAGGTGGAGATGTTAGTGTATTATCCAAGAGAGATGATTTTACCAAAGAACTATTTGTAAACGCAATATCAAAATACATTCGCAACGGAGCAAGTATAATAGGTGGTTGTTGCGAAGTTTCACCAGAATATATCAAGGCTATACATAAATTAACCAAAGGAGAATAACATGTATCAAGGTAACGGACACGTTTGGCAAGGAAGATTCAACTGCGTAAGTGATTTTATGCACAGGTACAAGCCTGAAGGTATTGTTAAAGGCGGAAGACCAAGCCAAGAGTATAGAAGTGCAAGACGCAACACTGCTAGATTAAGTTATAGAATGGCTAAGAAAGCAATGAAAGCCGGATTAGTACAAAACGCCTAAATGTTATCTTTGTTTGGCACTATTGAACCATTGCCAAACAGATCAACTGCTTTCCAACTTAGATAAATTTTGTATCCAGGAACCTTAGGATCTGCATCTCGCATGCCTTCTAAGAACACCTTGTCTGATGCAATTTTAGCAGTAGCAACAAGTTCACTGTCTTGTGCATCACCGTTTTTCCAACGATACTGTCTAATTGTTTTGTAAAGTAGGTCATGTATAATAGCGGCTCTTGCAACATCAAAAGGTGCAATCAACCACCACATAGCTCTTGGCACACTTGCTAGGTCAGTAACAAATCCACTTGGCACAGTAATAGTTTCTGTTTTGTTGGTTTCTCTCTTGACTTTAACACCTACACCTTTTAGTGCATTGATTTCATCTACTGTGAGTTCACTTGTAGTATAAGATAAATCTCTGCCCAGTGTCCACTTGCGAGGTGGATTGAACTCCGCCATAATCTTATTATTAAATTGTCCCATGTATAGCTCCTTATAATGTATTTATTATTCCAAAACAAACAAAAAGGTTGACAACTGCATAAGATGTGTTATTATATATGTATAGTTAGAAACAAGGGGTAATAGATGGATATTGTACTACAGGTAATTGGTTTTATTGCAATAGCATATGTGTTGGTAAAGTTTTTTCCAGCAATACTAAGTGCAGTATTTAAGTTGAGTGTAATTGTAATAGCATTGATATTTGTATGTATTGCAGTTAGTGTTTATATGAGTGATTGGACTTGGAGTGCAAATTATGTTTAAAAAATTAGTAGTAATAGGCATAGCAACTGCCTTAGTTGGTTGCGGTACAACAAACAGAGCTTTAGCAAACGATATCTTTACCAGAGCTCCTAGCATCGACTATACAAAAATATTCAATGAACGTACTGCACTTATGGGTGTCTTACATTTCCTTAAAGAAAAGCCTTATGTAGCACCAGTGAATAAGACACCTGTGTTCTTTAATCATACAAAGAGTGATGCTAAACTTGATGCCGTTATTTCACAGTTTCCTCATAGTGCATTTGATGTGACTATTAAGTCGCCTACATATCCTAACCAGAACAGACGTACTTACATGAAGTTAGACTTTACTGTAAGTTGGAACAACACGTATCTTAGCCAACTTACAAATGTAGTGTCACAAAGTTCAAACCCAGGTGGTAAAGGTTGGGCAAAGATTGTAGGCAAAAAACATTGGACTACACCAGGATATGATGTAAGATTAGATATGACAAGTTCAAATAAACTAATGAGAGGTTTGTACAGAGCAGGACCGCAACTGTTAGTACGTGTTGGTAACAGAAGTCTAGGTTGTTACAATGTGCCAGAGCTAAGTGGATTGACACAAGGTAGAATGGCCAAGCATAAAATGGTACAACCAAATGGCAATGGTACTATTATAAATGGATGGTTAGAAATTAGTACTAGTATACAATTTGAAATTACACCTGATGATGATATTGGAAACGTTAGAATATTTGTAGTCAACCAAAGTCAGTGTAGATAGAACCCCTAAAGCCGATCCTTACATACTTAAATGATAGAAGGGTCGGCTATCCTTTTGGATTGAACTGGAAAAATGCTTCTAAAGGTTTTCCGTATAGTGGATAAATTGTATCGCCAGTGGTTGTCATATTATCTAAGTCTTCGGCTTTACTTACAACTCCTACAGTGTTATAGGCAGCAATGATCCCTACTAAGAATGACCATGCACCTCCACTTTCACTTGCTTTATACGAATCAAAATTATCTTTAATCCATGCACGATTCACTTCAACAGGATCGGCTCCCATACGTCCGAGAGCTTGTTTTAATCGTTTGCCTTGTGCTCCAAAATATAAATCAGCTAGTCTGTTTGCAAAATCTTGTCTTTCTTGTGGAGGCACATTAGGTATTTGATTTATTAGTTTTGTCAGTGTTTTTAAGTTTATTGATTTTGTTACACTCAAATCGCGTTGAGCATCCAATGGTGCTTTTAACCATTCGTAACTATGCATTATATCTAGTACAGACTTTACAGGAGGAACATCTCCTGTTTCCCCAAATCTTCCGCCATTCTTGTTAAGTGCACCTTTAACTTCTACACCAACACCGTCAACATCGATATCACCTTTGCCTTTAATACTGATATTTGTACTCATAATAGCAAGCCCATTCTCATACGGACCTTTCATTTTAGCTCCGACACCATATGTTGCTAAATGCATGAACATTGTTTTGTTTATATCACTGTTATAACATAACTGATCGATACTACTGACCCCAGGTGTGGTTAACAATTTGTGATTTATACATTTATTCATTTGCAAGTTACGTGCAAAGTCAACTTTTTGTGCAAAGGTTAACGGTGCGTCTGCCATAATGCCTGCAATTTGCATAATTTGCTTTTCAGCAAATTCTCCCTTTAGCACACCTGGTAATACACCACCAATACGATCTATCATATTGCCTTTGTTGAGTATTGTATAAATTTTATCGAGTAATGCTTCGTTCTTTTTTGCCATGTCAGGATCTTTGACTGACGGATCAATGTTATTGATTGTTTTAAGTATCTCTGCCTTTGTAGCATTTACATCTTCGCGTATGATTTCTCTGATAAGCATGTCATGGTCCTAGTTTCTTATGACTGTATTTATTGTAGATAACAGCTATTATAACATAATAGAACCGGTGCCTAAATACTATACTGGCTTTAACAACAGTCAGTAGAAAAGGAGGTATCATGGATATCTTAGCAAAAATAAAAGGATGGGCAAATGCACTAACGGAGGTAGCAGTTTCGCTCCTCGCATTAGGCATTGTACTTGAAGTTCTTGTGAACGGAAAAGGTGTTCCATTCTGGCCTGATATTGCAATCATTGCAAATGTACAAAACATTATAGCAGGCTTTTCAGCACAAGGACTAGTAGGCCTTGTTGCTATATGGGTACTATATCATATATACAAATCAAAATAACAATATAATATAGCTACTCACACATTAGGTGTAGACAAACTTTTCTGACGATTGTTTCTCTACACCTTTTTTATGCTTGTTTGAGAAAAAGTTGTAAACGGTTTTCAGGTACACAGAATATATCAGCAACGGCTCTACCAGGGTATTCACTTTTGGCTTTTGCAATTAAACTCTGATTATTAGCACGTGCAAACTGTACACACTGGAGGGGTTGCATGAACTTTGGCTCTTGTATAATATACAAGTCTTCACCAAGGTCAGCAGTTGCCATCATTACTAATACTATTAAAAACGTTTTCATACTATTACTTACGACAAAAAGTCGTTTTCCTCATCTGTATAAGGCCACATTAGATGTATGCCGGTAGACTTGATAAGAATACCAATCCTAGTATTGAAACTAATGTTGCTATGCCTGTTGCGCCTTTAATAAAATTTACCATTTGCTTTGTTCCCTTGTTTCATAATACAACTCCATGGTTGCTAATTCTTTTTCTGCTCTTGCTTGTCCAATGTGGATGCAAAAGTTACCTATTGCTCTAAGTATACTCATTAGAACTGACCTCTTTCTAATTGATCTCGTGTTAACCCAATGTCTTTAAGGTCTCTATCACTGAGATATGCAAGTGCTTGTCTAGTTCTGTTTTCGATCATACGTTTTTTGATCTTACCAGTTGCTATTGCATAACCAGTGATCAGTGTTCTAAGAACTGATTCCATTGAACTCATTGTATTCATTACTAATGCAGTCATTTTATAATCCTAACTTTCCCATAGTTGTGTGCAATCGTCTCATACGATATTCTAAGTCACATAAGTCTGCACTCTGTGCAAGATACTTCTCTTGTGGTGATCTTGTGTCAAACATGTTTCGAAACATTGCCACAAGGTTTTTAGATAGCTGTTTTGCCATTTTTTTCTCCTAGTTAATGTTATATGCTTGAGGGGAGCAATACCGCGGTCTGGTTCCCGCCGCCACTTGGTCTTTCCCAGGTGCCTTGTAACAGTTTCTTGCTACATTTTTATTTATACAAGGCAAAATTGAAAAACCAAGTTTTTAGGCTATTTAAGAGCCGTTTTTTGTAAAAACAGTCTTGCTTTTTTAGCACTAATCGAGCAGATATAATTTTATTACACTATATCTAGCAACAATCTAATTTTATTATTCTTTTTGTATAAAAAGGTTGACAATATTGTAGACTGTGTTAATATGTATATACAGTTAGAAAATAGGAGAACTGCTTATGTATATGTTAAAATGTTTAGTATCGCTTAAAAGTTGTGTCGTACGTGACGTTGTTTGTAATCCAAACAGTACTGTTCCAATGTCTTTTGCCACAAAAGATTCTGCAACAAAATATGCTGAGGAGCATGTGCTAAACAAGCCATTAGCAAAAATTGCTAATACAAATAAAGTATTTGGATTTCAACCTGTACCTTATAATGCAAAACCTAACTTTGAACTAGTTGCTTAACTAGTTCTTACCTAAACTAATAAAAAGGTTGACAAAGAGTAATAGTGTGTTATACTGTATGTACAGTTAGAAAATAGGAGAAGTAAATGGCATATGTAAGTCAAGAAACAAAAGCAAAGTTAAGCCCAACAATCAAAGCAATTCTTAAGAAGTATAAGATGAAGGGCACTATTGCAGTAAAGCATCACTTTAGTTTAGTAGTTAATCTACAAAGTGGTCCAATTGATTTTGATCATAATGATTTTACCAGTGTAAATGTTTACCATATTGATGCTCACTACACAGGTGTTGCCAAAGCATTCTTAACAGAATTACTAGCCGCTATGAAAGGTCCAGATTGGTTTGATAAGTCAGATATCCAAAGCGATTATTTTCATGTAAGTCATTACACAGATATCAATGTTGGTAAATGGAACAAGCCTTATGTACAGGTGGCTGCATAATGCATAACATGAAACTAAAAGGTGCAACCACTGTACTCAATAAAGAATGTGCATTCTTAGGATTAACAATGAAAGAACTGTTGATCTTTATTCAACGTAACCCGTATGCTTTTCCAGACAGAACAATACAGGCATACAAAGTTTATAACCAGGGAGTAGCATAATGGAATATGTGATATTAATTGGAGCAACTGTTTTTGCCGCAGTGTATGCAAGTGGAGTAACGATCATATGATGAACGAAATTGTGTTGGAAATCAATGAGCTTGAAGAAGCAGTTGACAAACTAAAACTGGTTGATGCTCCTGAAGCATTTGTTGCAATTAGGACAATTGACGTTATGATTGAACGCAAACGAGCACAACTAGAAGCATTTGAAAGAACTGCAGATGAAACTTGATTTTTATCTAAAATGGTTAGCAACTGCAACTTTAATTGTTGGGTGTTTTGTGAATAGTGCATTTCCAGACACCTATCCGGCTGGACCGCTTATATTATCCGCAGGTGGGATCATTTGGCTAGTTGTTAGTTGTATGTGGCGTGAATGGAGTCTAATCATCACTAACAGTGTAATGAGTGCAGTTGGCTTGTTAGGTTTAGCATATTACTATCTTGCCTAAACAGTATACAAAACTGTTTTTATAGTGTATAATAACTATAAATATTTTAGTAGGAGTTTAAAATGGAGTTATTTTTACTTTTTGTTGTTTTAATAGTTGCTTTCTTTGTATGGCAATATATTGAATACACCAGTTATGTAGAAAATAAACGAAGAGAAATGCTGGTTAAACATTTCTTTGAGAGAATAGTAACGTGCAAAATAGAAAAACGTGACGGCGAATATTTTTTATATAACGAAATTACCAATCAGTTTTTAGCTCAAGGCAAAACACCTAAAGAAGTAAATGATAATCTTCCTAGCGATAATAAATTTTATCTAAGCATGGATGGACATAGGGAGATATTAGAAGAATTAGAGGAATTGGATTGTACGCCATTAAGATCTACCTAAGTAGACCAAAGAAGTCAGGACTGGCAACAAAGGATGGTTACTTTATGGAAACTGCCATGCAAAAGAACTATTATCTAATGCGAGACTTAGAAGACAATGTTGTACATGTATACACAAGAAAAGAAAAAGCCCAAAGCATGGTTGATTATTTACAGGAACAGAATCCAAAAATGCTTATACAATTAACAGAAGAGATACCTGCTGTTGCACTAGCAAGAGCATTGAAGAAGAAAGCAGATGAAAAGACAAGTCAAACAAAAGAACCCGATAGCACAGATGGTTAGAACAATCAAGCCATCTGTTGTCGCGAGCAAAAAGGGAAAAGGTTCATATAACAGAAAGAAAGAGACTAAATGCTTAAATTCATAAAGAAATTTCACGATCCAAATTATGTTATTATTACACCATGTGTGTTGTTATATACCTATGGTGCTTACGTGTTCATCATGGATGTTTTTATATGATGGAGTTTGTAAGTATCACATTGACGGTGATGGGTGCATGTTTATTTTGTGGTGTACTGTTTTCTTTTTTATATGATTGGTATAAGGATAGAGAATGGAGACGAAACAATCCAGATGAGCATGACATTATGAACAGAAAGATAAAAGATGACTTCACAAAATAATTTTACAATAGAATATAAATTGATGGTAAGAGAGCCTAACAAAGGCTTACGTATCCACGAAGTCAGTGAAGATAGAAAACAGTTAGAAGCACAAATTCAAACACTGCTAGAAGCAAATCCTCAATGGGAAGTGTTTTTAGTAAAAGAAAATTTTAACGTTAGTTAGGAAGAGATAGCACTATGGAAAGACACATGGAATACATGAAAAGACGTCTTAAAGAAGAAGCAGAAAAGTGCAAGATAAAAGACGTATTAATGAATCCTCTCGAAGCAAGCAAAAGAATTGTAGCATTAGAAAAAAGATTAGACGAACTAGAAGGAGCCTTAATTGCAGAAAGAACACGTGAAGTTAAACCTGACTGATCAAATAATGATATTCATCACTGCGGTGTTTATGTTTATACATGTAAAGCAGTTGTTGGCTAGTGGACAAGTGTTTATGTTAAATGCACTGTTGGGCATATGGATATCAATGAGTATATTTGATATGTATGGTCGTTGGAGATCGAAACGACTGTGATTGAAGTAGAATCACCATGTATCAATGTGTGTAAGATAGAAAATGATGTGTGTATTGGGTGTGGAAGAACACTGGAAGAGATAGCACACTGGACCTCAATGTCAAACGAAGAAAGAAGAATTTCAATGGTACAAAGCAAAGGTTTTACAAAAGGCAGCGAGCCTATATATGATAGTGAAATAATTAATTCAGTAAACAATATAGTAAAAAGTATCGACTGGAATGTAGCACACAAAGATTATGTACAAGCATATACAACATGGTTAGAACAATCAACACACAACAAGATCAACCTCAGTGACTTTAAGTATGCAAATTTTAGTTATGGTACCACTACTGCTTTTGCAGAGTTTATTAGCCGGCATCATACTAGAACTGTAAGATTTTCACGAGACGATTTCTTATTGTCAAAAATACTATGTACAAGTTATAATATTAAGTACCGCTTCATTGAAGATGGTGACATTGCAAAAAATGATTGTGTAATTGTAAGTCTTCCGTTCACTGGTAATGGTACTAAACTGCCCAATCTGGATAGTATATTAGATCAATGCGATGAGCTTGATGTTCCTGTAATGATCGACGGTGCGTATTTTGGCATTGGTAAGGATGTTTCTTATGAATTGGATAGAGAATGTATTAAAGAATTTACTACAAGTCATAGTAAAAACTTTGCATTACAAAATTTACGAATAGGTATAAGGTATAGTAAAGATTTTATCGACGATGCACTGAATGTTCCTGTGTCAATGGCAGACTGTTATAATAAACTTGGAGCCTATATTGCAGTAGAGCTAATGAAACAATATTCATCAGATTATATAATTGACAAGTATTGGAAAAGATATTTAAGTATCTGTGAAGACAACAATCTTACGCCAACAAACACTATTACATTGGCTCGTGGTGACAACTTAGATGCAGATATTAGAGAAATGTTTACAAGAGGTAATTATGTTAGATTATGTGTCAGCAAACCACTTACTATATAAATTAAAAGCACCAGATTACATATACTTTGGAAATATTAATCTTCCTTGGCACGAATATGTATTGGATTGCGAGCAAGCAGTAATAGACAATCCTAATTATTTTACACACAATGTATTAGGTGCTGACGTGTGGGAAGATAAAGACAGTCAAAAAATACTCGGCGATAAGTATACCTATACAAAAGCAGGATACAACGAACAAAATACAAGAATATGGAAAACAACAATGGTTGATCCTAAGATTGATATGGCCTGGGAACAAAATATTGCCAATAAACTACCTGTTGATCATGCTATTGCTACACCTACGTTGCAACAACCTGGAAATATACTTCCTATACATGTAGATACTTTTATATACATGAAAAAGAAACTTGGCCAGAATAGCAACATAGTTAGGTTCTTAATAATGATGAAAGACTGGGAAGATGGGCACACACTACAAGTTGGTACCAGTTGGTTGGGTCCTTGGAAGGCAGGTGACATCTATCTATGGCATCCAGATAGGCCACATCTAGCAGTAAATGCAGGGCTAACAAATAAGTGGACTTGTAATGTCACAGGAGTATTGCAATAGAAGCATATCTAATAATATACAGTGAACGTAAGGATCAATGTTGCCCGCCTAGCAGTTACAGGCAGGTAAATGAACGTGTGATACTTGCCGAAAATGAACCAATGGCAGTAGCACAATTAACAGGTGAAGATATTGAAATCAAATCTATTACAAAGACCAACTAGACTTTATTTTGCATATGGTGCAAACATGGCACTGGAATCAATGAAGCACCGTTGCCCACAGGCAGTCCCAATATCGCCATTATACTTGCGGGATTGGCGTTTGGTATTTTGTCAACACGCAACAATAGAGCCGTCTAAAGGGTCAGTGGTACCAGGATGCTTGTGGAACATCACTCACGAATGTGAACAAAACCTAGATGCATTTGAAGGCTTTCCGCACTACTATACTAAAATGTGGCTAGAACAAGACGGAGATTCATTTATGGCATATGATATGAACCCGCCGTTAAGTTATTCAGCACCAGCACCAAGTTATGTAGATCAACTGCAAGAGGGCTACTACGATTGGCAACTAAACAACGAATATTTAGACGAAGCACTGTATCATGGAATTAGTTGAAGAATACACACGAGTAATTAAGATTGAAGAAGGTTACCCACATGCTAAAACACTGTATCTGCCCTCCGGTGAAATTGATGCAGTAGTAGATTGGTGTAAGCAAGAACTATCACCGGGTTGGAAGTGGCAAATACTCACATCAAGCAGTACTGATACGCCAGGCGTGTATTCTTTCTTTTTCCTAGAAGACTGTGATTTTTTTGCTTTTTTATTAAAGTATGGTTGACTTATTTGTTCTTTAGTCTATACTGTAAGTAACAGTTAGAAAAGGAGTAAATATGCTTAGAGCAGATTCAAAACTTTGGGTGCCAGTCAGCACAAAATATAATGGCTTTGCTTTTACGCCAACTAAAGGATGGTTAAGCAATGCCAACACCAAAGCATCAGCAGAGTATAGTAGACACACTAACAAAGAAAAGTCCACTGTACCTCGAAACACTAAAACCACAGTTGATGTATGTTAAACAACAGAACTACGGTGTACGTAAACTGTGGAACAGATTAAGTGAAAAAAAATAGAATGCACAAGGTACTACTAGTACAACCAAACTTTAAAATAGGTGTAGGTAGTCTACAAGGCTATTGGTTACCTTATAGTGTAGGTTGTCTATGGAGTTATGCAAAACAATTTGATTTTGTTAATGAGAACTTTGAACTAGCCGACATTGTATTTAGACGCGAAAACATAGATAAGTTACTAGAAAGAATAGGAAAAATAGATTTATGTTTTCTAAGTTGTTACATGTGGAATTGGGAATACAACAAAGCACTAGCACAAGAAATTAAAATTAAGTATCCAGAATGTAAAGTAATTATGGGAGGTCCTCAAGTAACTGATAGACCTGATGATAGCTTTTTCAATAGATATAATTTTGTAGATACAGTATGTCTAACCGAAGGCGAAGAAACCTTTGTAAAAATACTTCAAACAGCAATTGATAACAAACCATTGGAAAGAGTGTACCAAGGTGCACGACTCAATGATTTGGAAATACCAAGTCCTTTTCTTTCAGGAGTATTTGACGACATACTAGCAAACAATCCAGAGTATGTTTTCAATGCAACACTGGAAACTAACAGAGGTTGTCCTTTTCAATGTACATTTTGTGATTGGGGCAGTCTAACTTATGCAAAGATACGAAAGTTTACTTTGGAGAAAGTATTTGCAGAACTAGAATGGATGGCAAAAAATAAAATAGATTTTGTAACTGTTGCAGATGCAAACTTTGGTGTATTCTTTGACAGGGATATGGCAATAACAGACGAAATACTAAGGCTACAAAAAATTTACGGATTTCCTAAAGTAGTAGATGCAACATGGTATAAAAATGCAACGGAAAAAGTATTACAAATTGTTAAAAAATTTACCACTGGTGGTTTCAATAGAGGAATGACTCTAAGTGTACAAAGCATGGATGATAATGTTCTAGCCAGTATAAAACGTAAGAATATGGAAATTAGTAGTCTTAAAGATATATTTCAAAAATGTAATAAAGAAGGAATACAAAGTTATACAGAAATGATTGTAGGTTTACCAGAAGAAACATATGATACATGGGCTGATGGTTTGTGTAATATTATAGAAGCAGGTCAACATGGTGCAATAGAAAGTTGGTTATTACAATTATTAGAAAATGCCGAACTTAATAGACAAGAGCAACGTGAATTACACGGTATACAAACTGTAATTGCCGAAGGATATGTAAGTGGGTTTGAAGAGGAAGACAACATAAGTGAAAATGCAGAACTGGTTGTAGGCACAAAATACATGCCTAATAAAAAAATGGTTGAGAGTTGGTTATATAGTTGGATGATTAACAACTTTCATTGTTTTGGATGGACTCAAGTGTATACAAGATATGCCTATACAACAGGTGTTACTTATAGGAGCATGTATGATAAATTATTAGATGCTATTAAAAAAGATAACGACATAGTTGGAACACTTTATAAACAAGCAAAACTTAATATTTCATACTATCTTAAACACGGCCGAGCATTAAATTTTGATGGGCATACAATGTTGTGGGACGCTCAAAAAAGTTTTCATGTAAACAGAGAAAAAATCGTTGAATTTGTAGACAATGTTTTTAGAAACATTATCAATGAAAATGAAGATTTGTTTTTAGAATTGAAAAAATATCAAATGAATTTTACAACAGATCCTTATAGATCTTATCCGTATGAATCTAGTTATAACTACGATTTTGCAGAGTTCTTTCGTGCACCTGATAAGTTAATCAAAAAAAATATTACATATAGAATAGATATAGCAGAAAAAAATTTGTCTACAGAAGAATATATATCAAGACTTTATTATAGGCGTAGGCAAGGATGGGGCAAATCCATAATCGAGGAAGCAGTAAATTAAAAGGTTGACATCTACCTAAAAGATGTTATAATAAAGACTAACAAGCAAACAGTATCGTACTATTTGCAATTTTATAGTAAAATGGAGTTAAGTATGAGAGCTACAAGAGAAATACGTCTTTTAACAGACATAGTTGAAGAAACCAAATATATTCTAGCAACTGAATATAATTTTGGTCCAGACCAAATCCAAGCAATAAGAACACGAATCGATGGTACAGGCAAACAGTTTGCATTTGGAAGTTTTATGTTTCCAATCAAGAATCTAAGACTTGATTACACTGTACAACGTGACATTATTGTGAAACATGTTAAGAAAATTATGGAAAGATATAATCCACAACTTTGTGCTCCTGCTAGTGCAGTCATAGATGATCTTGAGAAACTGAATTTAGAAGACTTAATGAACACTACTGCATTGCCAAGCATATATGATGGCCAACATAGAATTGTTGCTACTGCCATTTTAGGTTATGACGAAGTTCCTATCACTATAGTAGAAGATGATCGTCCAAGTTTTCCAAGTTATGCATTTGAAGAATGTAACACCAACGTAAAAGCCTTAGAGCCAAAAGACTTTTACCGTAACAGGCTTACACGTTATTCACTTAACGATAGAAGTGCAGAGGTTTTACTAGCATACAATTGTGAACAGAAGTTTATTGCAAACAATGTTGATCTTGAGGACAAAGGCACACGTAATAGTAAAAACAAAGGTGATGGAAAGCATTTCTTTTCACACTTTAGATATGCTGATGAAATAATGAAAGCCGATAGCAGTGGTAATCTTCTTCACAACATACTAGAAGCTATAACTAAAGTTTATCCAAACGATGAAGAAATATCACAGGATTTGTTTATTGGTTTAGCCGGTATACATATGTTAGACTATATGCAATCGCTTCCACAAGGTTGGATGATTGATGTAGTTGAAAAATGTGCAATGAGTTTTCCAACAACTAAAACTATGACAGGTAAAAGTATGTATCGAGAAAAAGGTGATTTACAAAAGAAACATACTATGCCAGGACACGACTGGACAAAGGCCATACTTGCTGACTTTATACGTGAACTGTATCTATACAATGGTGGAACACTTAATCTTCCAAGTAAAAGTGGAAGTCTAATGCAGTTGGATACTAACCAGTCACCATACTTGTTTACAGAGATATAGATGTTAAAAGAAAACTTAGACAGCTTTATACAACCTGTGTATTCAAAGACCAGGAGAAGTTTTGATACATATGACAGTCTTAAAAAACGTTGCACTGTAAAGATAACTGAACTTGCAGAAGAGTACAGAACTATTGAACACAATGCACAAGCACTGCGTGAAATACGTAACGAAATAGACTATTATCTAAGACGTTATCACAAGTATGCAATAAAAGAAAACATCGGAGCCCACTATGTTGAAGTGGGCTTGGAAGGCAATGGAATATTTGAACACATGATTCCTGCTAGTACCGTACGTGATTGTGTAATAGCAGGTAAGATAACTGTTGAACAAGCATTAAACGTGCCTACTTGTAGATTAAGCAAAGAGTCAGATAACTTGTTACGTGAAAAAGGATGGGCTAACAATACACCAGATGCTTATAACTTTTGGTTACGTTATAGTTATTGTTTTGACAGTGTGTTTAAAACACATGATGGACATCCAGTAGATACTAAGATGAACTTGGATGATCATTACAGACTGTTTAAGTTTATTTAACTGCGTCATTTAAGCTGTCTATGACACTGCCAATGTTTGGTTCCTCACCATAAGGATTGTACTTGCATTTATACTGTCGCGGACAGTTTTGTTCTATAGCCATTTCGTAGGTTTTATTCTGCCCTTGGTAGATACAGACCTCTTCACCACTTTTAGTCTTAACTCTTTTTTTGAGTCTGCAAGTAACCATCTGAGGTTCTTTTATTAGGCCCTGTTGAATCTTTTGTGTACGTGTCAAGGGACGAACAGTTCCGTAGATCTTCTTCTGATTGCCTTTTCCCTGGTACATCTTACCACTAGCTATATTAATTTCAGTATTTGCAACTGTAGCCGGCATAAATGCCAATAATAATACTAGTAAACATTTAAGCATACAAGTATTTATAGTGTACCTTTTGCTCTCATTTCTGCACGTATTTTTGTAGCACTAATAGATTCAACAGACTTGCCTAAGTCGTGTTCTGTAAATGTGTAGCCAACACCTCTACCATAACTTATGTCTACTATGTTTGGAACAGGCTGTATAATGTATTCAACACCACGTTTGAATCCTGCTTGTTCTAAACCTATTTCAATTTGTGCTTCTGCTTCTTTTTGACTAAAGGGATTGTCTTCCTGTATGTTTGTACGACCAGCACCAGCATCTCTTCCAACAATTCCGCCAACGTCTCGGACCATTATGCATACCTGTCCAGTTTCTGCAAGTGCTCTGCGAAATAATTCAGTATGGCCATCGTGCCATGGTTGCCATCTTCCGAGCATCTGTGTGGTGGGTTTTTGTGGATCAAACATTGTTTGTAGGCTTTCCTGCTTGTCTAAGCATATAGTTTTGTACAACTTCCATCAACTGATGTGGTGTGTCGGTAAACCATTTTTTAACGTGATAGTCACACGTTGCTGGCTTTTCAAACATAGCATTTGTATCTTCAAATCTGCCTTCTTCAATTGTATCCATCCATACAGTATAGTCTGCACAGAATTCTCTACGTGCATTGTCTGTTGGACATACAAAATCTGCAATTGCAGTTTTACCTGCCCTTACAACTCCATCACTCAAATATTTCATACGCAGTGCCTGTCGCATGCGTCCTTCTAGTGTGAAGTCCCAATCATCATAGTGTTTTCTGACTTGATCTGCGTTTATCCATATGCCGTTTATAAGTTTAGCAAAAGGTTCTGCTAGTGTGCTTTTGCCTGAACCGGGCAATCCACAAATAAGAATTTTCATTTATATCTCGAATATATTAAGTGGGTTGGCGTTTTCTAGTATTTCTCTAGTACGATCTGTTTTTAAGCCAGTCATTTGTAATACTGCTCTTGGATGACTACTGGCATTGGCAGTGCAGTGCGGAACATTTTTCCAATCAAATACGTGTACTTCACCAGCACGCCATTGATCGTACATGCAGTTTCCGTACATATAAAAATGTCCTGGTCGCCAATCATCTAACATAATAGTAATACGCACCACACGTTCTGGATCTTCTGGACAACGGTCCCA
>WLWG01000694.1_pt1 | contig 33722 bp, 63 predicted proteins | sample 6712871 | NCBI WGS metagenome assembly WLWG01 (sample SAMN12718693, study PRJNA515312) | sponge metagenome | isolation source: marine sponge | host: Mycale hentscheli | place: New Zealand: South Island, Marlborough, Capsize Point | collected 2003-05-01
GGTGTCTGCATCAGGTATAAACTTGTCTAGTAATGCTGTTACTGGTGCTATGAGTGCTGTAAACATTAGTTAGTCCATCCATATAATAAACATAATACTAAAGGGGTAATAGGAAGCGCTGCAAGTAATGCAAGTGTTATTATTACAGGTTTACCAAATAACTTTTTTAACGACTCCATCATTGTATCCAGTTTCTAATAAACAATGACAATATTCCCCCGATAAAGGATGCTATTGCCATACCCATCCAAAAGCCGCCCTTGCTTTGGTTGGCTAAGGCAAGTAATTCTTTCATATCTTTTTTAAGTTCGTTTTGAGTCTTTTGCAAATGCTCTATTTGTTCTTTCATCTTGCCAAACTCTACTGGGTTTATGTCGTTCATTATCCTGCGCCACCACCACGAATAGTAATAGTAGGAATTTCTTCATCTCCATCATCTAATAAACCATACATACTTGATGTATATGGAGATAATAAATCTCTTGTTCTAATTCTGTTTGGAGTTAAACCTTGCATTGCTGGAGAAATATTTAATGGTTCTAAAGCATTTTTTCTTAAAGCAAGATTTCTAGCAGGTGAACCTATTAACAAATTACCTAATGGCAATCTATTTACCAAAGTAGATTCACCTAATACTTCAGATAAACCTCTTAATGCTGAAGCTGTATTAGATGTATTAACAGCTGCACCTTTTGGTATTACTTGTTCATAACTAGCAACATTACCAATAGATTTTAATTTAGCAATTTCTGCTTTTGTAAATATTAAATTAAGTTTTTTATTGCCTAAATTTCTTAATTCTTTTTGTAATGTTGACCCACTTAAATTTGCTATTTCGTTTGGTCTGCCACCAGATGCTTTTGATTTTAAATATGCTATTACATTGTTTTTTACTGCTTGTTTAAAACTAGGGTCTAATATTTTAAAAGTTTTTTCAAGTTCATCACCTGTGCTTCTCATAATAATTTTTTCAAAAAAAGTATCTTGATTTACTACTGCTCTACTATTATTTAATTGTTTAAGTGCAGGAATACTGTCTATTAATTTTTTATATTCGTATGTATATCTTCTTGCTTCTTTTTCAGCTTTTAATGCTTCTCTACCAAGTTTTTGATTAGGTAAAAGATTTGCATTTTCTATTTGCTCTCTAACTATTCTTAATGCTGCTTTAACATTTCCATCAGCAGTTGATCTCATAGCTGTTGCAAGTAAAGTTTTTATTTGTGCAGCTTCATTAACATCTAAAACAACTTTACCTGTTTTAATGTCATTGAGAATTCCTTTAAATTCTGCTGGTAAAAATCTTTCATGTCTAGTCAATGCAACATTAGTTTTATCTATAAACTGTTTAGAATCATATTTAGCAGATAATCCACCATCATCTTTTATTTGTTTATAAAGATTACTTATAATTTCTTTTTGTTTATTATTAAAATCTTCTATTTTTTGAAATAAAATTTTACCAAAAGTTTGAGGTTCTACTGCTTTATCTGCACCTAAATCATCTAAATTTTTAAGTAGTATTTGATTATTTTCATTTTCAATTTGTGCTAGTCTTTGTGCATTAGGGTCATTACTATTAGCACCTAATTTTGCTGTATTTTTTTCTTTAGTAATTTTAGCAGGATCTAAAGTTACAGTACCCTGTTTTGGAGTAGCACCAACAACTCTATAATCAATTAATCTTTTTAATGCTTCTGACGAAATATTTGGATTTACTTTTAATGCTTCATCTATATCTCTTTTTACTTGTACAATTACATCATCAGACAAATCAGCTAATTTAATATTGTTATTTGTAAGCACATTATCTAATACATTGTTTACAGCTTGACTTTGATTAACAGATTGTTTTGCTGTAGTAAATTTTTTATACAAACTAGATGCAGGTTTTACAACTGTTTTTTCAAATGTTTTTGGTGCTATTAATGCAGTAGGTAAACCTACAGCTAATTGAGTTCCTGTACCACCACCCATTTCTTCTACACCTTGCATTGCTATACCTGAACTTGTTGCAGCTACACCTTGTTTACCAATAGATTCAGTAAATAATTTTTTAGTTCCCTGTCCTGTTGCTGAAGTTGGTGTTGCAGATTTTAAAGCACCTCCAGGAACTGCTACAGAAGAAAGAAATTTACTTCCTTCTCCCACCACTCTTTCCAATGGTGTTTCTGGATTAGGCAATTCTGCTATGTCAGATAATTTTTTACCAATAGAAATTTCAGGTATTCTGTAGTCAGAGCCAACAATTTTAGGAGCCATATTCATAACACCTCTAATTGGTGTTGCTAATAAATCTAGTATTGAGCCACCACCCTCTAAAATATATCTTCCTGTTAGACCTGCTTGCCTAGCTAATTCATCAGGAACAGACCTTTTTGACTTTTGTTCAATAACAAAATCTGCTTCTCTATACATTTTTGTAAGTTTTTTAGCATCCTCAACATTACCTGCTGCATCTGCTTTTTTCAAGGCTTCCATTATTTTTTCTTTATCTGTCATTTTTATCCTAAGAATATTTATTTAACAAATCTTCTTCTTCTTGTGTTTTTGTTTTTGGTTTAGACTCTAACTTTTTTCTTTCTGGGGTTTGTAAGGATTGTGTTATTGCATTAGCTAGTGCTTCCTCACCACCTGCTTGTCTAACAATATCTGAATATAAAGTAAGAACTCTTTCTACATTATATCTAACTGTTTCCTTATCTTGTGCTGTATTTAATTGACCTAAAACAGAAGCTAACATTTCTAATTGTGATTGTGGCACTTGACCTAAACCTGCTCCACTTGCTTTAATGTCTAGTAATTTATCAATACCAATATTTGCTTGTATTGATTTAACCATTTGATCTAAAGAGTATGCATTTGTTCCAGGAGCTAATCTTAATGCAAACGCATCTGCTCCTGTAGTTGAACTATCTAAGTCTATTAAATCTAATGCTCTTTGTGCATCTACAATAACCGTTGCTGCAATAGTTGCTTTACTTTCTTTTCCTACTTTTTCCTTTTTGTCTTCTTTTTTTCTTTTTATATCTTCTGCTGACCCTGCAACTGGAACTACATAAGGGTTACCTTCTTCATTTGTTTTAAGTGTTCCATCTGGGTTTTTATCGTAATAATAACCTTCAGGTGCAGTAGGTAAATTAACTCCACCAAATGTTTGTCCTGTAGGCGAACCAACACTTAAAATTTGTTTTATTGCGTTCATCTCTGCTTTTTGAGTATTTGTTAATGTTTGATTAGGGTCAGCATCCATAGTCATTAATTGAGCTAATCTTTCTGACTGACTTAGTTGTTTTTTTGGTTTATTTAATATTTCATATACTTTTTCTGGGTTAGATTCAACAGCAGCTCTTAAAATTGGGTCAGCTTGTACTCTAGGGTCATTTAGTAATTGTTTTTTTAATTCTTCATTTGCCTTTTGTTGTCCCAATATTCTTTGTTGTTCTTTAAGTTGTGTGTCCATCAAATATTTATCTGCTATTTGTTGGAACGGAGCTTGAGCAGCTTGACTTGCTGCTAAATAAGATTTACCTAAATATGGTAAAGGACTACCAAAACCTTGATTTTTTGGTTGTGCTAAATAACTAGCTAACCCTGTCATAATGCCTGTGCCTATTGATCTTTTATTAGCTGCATCTATTGCATCCTGAGTTATTAAGTTAGAATCTAAAAGGCTTTGTGTTCTTGGGCCAGGCCCTGCACCAAAAGCATTTAATCCTTTAAAATAATCAAATAAATTTATTGCCATTGTTTTCCCCTATGCTCTTGATATATAACTATTACCAATTCCAAACCCTGTTTGAGGTATGGTTCCAGTCATAGCCAATCCTTGTTGATGTTGCAATATTTTTTGTTGTTCTGGCGTGAGATATTCTACGCCTTGCTGTAGTGCTAATTGACCCATGTCTTGTTCTGATGGAACAAAATCACCTAGATAATCCATTATTCCTTTTACAGGTTCGTAACCTCCTGTGCCTTGTTCGGCTCCAGAAATTGGAGAAAAGTCAGGTTGATAATTTAACTGTTCAGCACCTAAACTTGGATCATATCCACCACCAGATGCAGTTACAGAATTATTTAAACCTATAGGAGTTGCACCACCTAGATTTTGATTTGCCATCATACTTAAATCACCTGTGTACATACTAGTAGGAGCTACTTGTGCATTATACGCAGAATCCATTAATATATTAGGAGCGTATTCTGGAGTTACTACGCTACCTATATTAGGTGTTAAACTTGCTACTGAAGGTGTTGATGCGTTCATAAGTCCTCGACCTGCAACAGTATTGAATCCACCTTGACCTAAAGCATTTCCAGCCATTACACTATTAGCTCCAACATTTGGTGCTAAAGCAGAACCAAAATCCATACCAAAACCACTTCCAATACCTTCTGCACCACCAAACATACCTCCACTAACACCACCTAAAGCTGCACCTAACAATGGATCTTTTCCCATTGCTAAAGATGACATAGCACCAATTCCTGCACCTACTAACATTGGTTTCATTATTTACCCCCACCTGATTGTGTTGAAGTCTGATTAACTGGCGCTGGTGCTCCATACGCAGCAGATAAATAATTAGAAAGTTTGTTATATGGTGCGTTTTGACCATATTCAAATCTCGATATATCAGCATTTAGAGCTTGTTTATCATATCCTTCACCCATCTTTCCAACATTCATTAATTGTTGTATGTCTGAATAATCTTGACCAGCTAATGCACCTGCTTGGTTTATTGCTGCATCTTGTCTACCTCTTTCTGTTGCATAATTTTGATAACTTAATTCTGCTGCTCTGTTTGTTAAAGAGTTAGCTAAGTTTTCTGATGCTTGTGATTCCATTTCACCCATAGCACCTGAGCCATACCTTCCAGAAGCTGCTGTTCTACTTCCTATATCTCTTATTGCTTTATTAAATTCTGTTACAGCAGGCACAGCTGCTGATCTCATCATGTCAGCAAAATACGGATTACCTGCTGTTAATCTGTCACCACTTATGGTGCTTAATGTTTCTGCTTGAGCTGCTGGAATTAATGGACTTCCTGTTCTTGCTCTAGCTGCAGCTGCATCCATAGCTTCAGTAGTTGTAGCACTTGCTGGTATAAAGGTATCAGATGGATAATATTCTGGGCCATCTTCGCCATAGAGATCCTTAGCTTCTGATAAACCATACGTTATGTATGGAAGAATCTCAGGGTCGATTTCAGATTTTGTTGTAGTGGTGCCACCTCCACCTCCACCTTTACACAAAATTCTACCCATTTTTCCATTGTCAATGGATTGATTTCCGTCTAATTCTGGGAAATAGTCATTCATAATTTAAGCTCCATTAGTGTATATTTCTCCTCATATCCGTATAGCTTATTAAATAATTTAGCTACACCTTTAAATTTAGTGGCACCTTGTATGCAAGTTCCACCATTGCTTTTTGCCCAATGTTTAAATTGTTCAAATCCATCTTTTGTGTTTCGACCACCAATATATGTTATGTAACAAACACGATCATTTGGGTACATAACCCATTGCACAGTCAATGCACAAACACATTTATCATCATTCATTAATAGAAGTAATTGCTGTTGGCCTTGTGCTATTGTTAACTTTAAAGTTTGTGCTGTAAATTCGCCATCACCTTTATCTAATGCTTTTTGTAGTAAAGGTTCAGCTAAATGCCAAAATTGTTGTACATGAGTTTGAGGTACAATGTATAGTTTCATGCTTTAATAATAACACTTAACCAACTATAATATAATCAAAATTTAAATCTGAATGAGCAACACTTGTATGTGTGATAACTGCACTACCTTTAGCATGAGTTGAGATGTAAGGTGATTGTGCTGCTGCATTTGCAGTTAAAGGTGATAGTAAAACAACACTATTAAAACCTAATCTCTCATCATTTAAAGTAGTAGATGTAGAACTAGCTGACAAGGTAATGCTGCCAGTATTATTAGTTTTGCCATTCATAGCATTGTTAGTTACTTCTGCAACTGCTCTAGGCTCACCACCTTGATAAGGTAATGTTCTATACATTCTTGCCATTATCTAGTGCCTTGAGGTTTAAAATCTACATCTACTGCCATAGCTGTTTGCCAACTTCCTGTTGGTTTTACAGAAACCCTATGAAATCTACCACCTGATCTAATATTAGCTCTACCTTCTGAAGAAGTAGATACTGTAGCTCCAAAAATAATTGAATCATCTAATTCCCTTCTACTAGCTACAGAAACATCAGCACTTCCATTATCAACCATAGGCCGTAATAAATTAATTACAGAATTATACCCATCTTCTAAATCAGTAGTTACTAACTCACTATTGTAAGAGGAACCAGTAAAAGTAATTATTTTAGTATCTTTTGCACCAGCAAATAAAAATTTTCCACCTATCCATAATCTAGCATCTAGTGATGCAGGCATAGTATCTATATCTGTGTACCCTAGAGTGCCTAAACCTTCTAAAGTCGTGCCGCTAGTTGCAATATTTCCTAACACAGTTGCTGTAGTTTCTACTCTTGACCATTTATCAATAGTCCAATTATATACAAGCATACTTCTGCCACCACCAACATTAGCATAGTTCCAAATAGCAATATTTAATGCTGGATTAATAGAAGTTGTCATTGTAATTAAATCACCTAAGTCACAATCAGAAAAAAACCAACGATCTATTTTTTCATTTCCAATAGCCTGTACTTGATTTCCGTCACATTTATAAAAGCCATCATCGCTTAAAAAGAAAGAAACATTATTATATTGGCATACAGAATTACCATTTAAACAACCTAATCCTCTAGATATGTTGTCAAACTGAAAGAATAATGGTGACCCAACATAAGACATTCGCACTACAGATTTTTCTAAAAAAACTAAACCAAATTCACCACCTGTTAATGCTTGTACATTACCACCATCTGCAATAACTTGTACATCTGATTGTGAAGTAGAGCCTGCAGTCCAATCAGTTTCATCGTTGATGTCCGACCAACGTACTGAAGATCGACCTAAAGCTCCTGTTGCTAAACTTCCTGTAACAACAAAATCTCTTACTACTGTTATGTCTTTTGCTGTTGGAGATGTTGCTACGTCTGCCCATGCAGTTGATGTACCAATTGTCCAATATTGAATGGGGGTCGTTCCGTTAACAGCTAAAACTGTTTTTCCAAATTGCGTAAACTTCCAGGGGAATGTACTTGTGTAACCACCTACTTTAGATTTATCTTCTAATGCTTCTGTAGCAGAATTGAATTTAAACAATTTAGTAAAGCCACCTGCAAATAATACAACTTCAGTATCAAATTTTGCAACAAATACAGAATTAATATTTTCTGATGCTACTCCACTAAAATCTTCAGCATTAGGAAAAGGTTGATAGCCTACAGATACAGGTATTACATTTTTTGCATCATTTAAACTTCCTGCATTATCAGGTTGGTCAGGATTCCAGTCAGTAAATTGTACACGTTTAGTAGCCATTAGTTTATTTCGGTTCCTATTATTGTTCCTGCAACTGTTTTAGTAGTTAATGAAATGCCATCGATAGCATAACCAGCTCTACCACCTAAATTTGTACCATCAAAATCAGGATTAGGAACTCCACGAGAACCAGCAGTTCCAAGATTACCACCATTACCACCTGACGATCCATATTGTCTTTCACCAGAACTACCTGATGAATAATAAGAATTTCCAGAGCCTCCAGTAGTTGCTGCACCTGATGCTGCAGCTGGGCCTGCTCCTCCTCCACCTAGACCTACAACACTTCCTGCGCCACCTCCACCATTTCCTGTGTAGTCATCATAAGTTTCGCCAGAACGATTAGTTCTTCCACCTCCACCTCCTCCTCCACCACCACTAGCAATAGTTGTATTGTTAGTTAGTTTAAGAGTGTTTCTAGTGTATATAGCAGTACCACCTTCTGTGCCTGGTTTAGCAGCTGGGCCTATTCCAGCTACCCTATCACCACCTTTTCCACCTGCTCCAATAATACTACCATTATTTGTTAGGTAAATAATAGTTCCTGAAGCAAATCCATCTATAGACAATGAAGGTAATGTATAGCTAGAACTGCTAATTTCAACGCCAGATGCAATTTCGACTATTGCTGTTATTGGCGATGTAGGACTACCGAGTAAAGTAAATAAATTTACATTTTGTGCAGATGCAGTAATGGTAGCTGTGGTAAACATAAGGTACCAAGTACCACCTTGTCTAACATAAATTTGGTTTGCTTGTTTCCATACACCACCATCTTTAGCATAAATTTTAGATGGAGCAACCCATGAGCCAGAATTTTTTACTTGTATTGTCATTAAATTTGATACCAAATATCGCCATCACTACCACCACTTGGAGCAGATGAAGATATTGTTTTTGTTCCTGTAGCGTTTGTTCCTATGTCTGTAACATTAACAGAGTTTATAGTGCCAGCACTTGTCCATGTGCCACCAGTAATTGCAACAGCATTTGCATTTTGAGTTGCAATAGTACCTAAAGTGCCTACTTTAGTTTGCACAAAAGCAGTAGTGGCTAGTTGTGTAGTATTTGTTGAAGCAGCTGCTGTTGGGCCAGATGGTATTCCAGTAAAAGTAGAACTACCATCAACTGTAAGATTTCCACCAACTACTAAATTATCATCATCGTATCCAGTAGAAAAGTTTTTAACTTGTGCCATAATTTCACGCAACGCATTATTAATAGTTGCTGGAGGGCATCCTTCGTTTATGTTGATCCCACCGACATCCGTATTAGAGCCTGCTGTGTCTGACCATTCTGATATTTTATCTCTACTCATATTATCCTATCCTTAACCAAATGTTTGAGCCTACTGGAACAGGTGTCCAATTACGACCACGATTATGCCCACTAGCTGTTAAATTTACTGTTGACGAAATTGATGCATCTGCTGAAAAAATTACACCACTTGCTACACTTACTGAAGCTATTCCAGATATGCTTGGAGTAGCTGATATAGTATATCCACCTAATGCCGTTAGATTACTAGTGCTAGATATATCGGCCTCACCTAACACAAATTGCCCAGCAGATTCTGCTGTTACACTAGCTGTACCACTTATAGTTGCTTCTGCACTAACTATTTGACCAGAAGTTATTGCTTGTAATATTGCTACACCATTTATATCAGCATCACCAAGAACTATTTGATTTCCAGATACAGCTAATACAGTTGCTGTGCCTGATAAACGAGCTTCACCTAATACAATTTGACCTGTTGTTATTGCTACAACAGTTGCTGATGCAGCTATAGATGCATTGCCTTCTCTGATGCCACTAGGTAATGAACTAAAAGGAGCTGCTGAAAAACTACTTATACCAAACATTCATTGCTCCTAAAATTTATCTAATGTTTTTTTAATTTTGTCTAAGATCATAGGCATTAATTTCATTCCTGAATAACCTACAAAAAATGCTAATGCAGGTGCAAATGTATTATGCAAATTAAATGATTCCATGACTGGTGGTATTAAAAATTTAGCTGATACTAAAGCAATACCTATATTGTAAAATAATTCTTGTCTATGTCTTTTTCTTTCTACTAACCAATTTATATGGCCGCCTTTTGGCCTTCTGCCTTTTACTTTTTTAGTATTGTAGTTGCATAAACCACCTGCAATAGATGCTATTACAACAAGCCAATCCATTTATGTAAGACCTAAGTCTACTTTTAGTTTATCTAAATCTAAACTATTATCTATATCTGGTGTTTCAGAGTTTTCTAAATCTTTTGACCAAATTGTACCTACTAAAGTTTCTACTTCTGCTTGTTTCTCAGGTTTATCATCTAACATTTCTTTTTTACAATATGATTCGCACCAATTTAACCCTGCTTGTGATAAAACATCTTTTAAGTCTTGTAAACTAGCACCTTCTTCTACAAGGTTTGCTATGTCAAAATTAAGTTTTTGATGACTATCAGGATTCTGTGATTTTGTTGCAGTAGAAGCAAAACTAGCTACAACAGTTTGAGTGTCTTTATTGTATTCATGTACTTTTGTATATATTGTTGCCATAATTTTTTCCTAAATTAAAATTAAGTTACTCCACCTAAACGTGTTCCTGTAGCTGCCCATGTGATATTTGAGTTGCCGTTTGCATAATTTCCTGCAGCTCCTCCACCTCCTCCAGAACCTATTGCTCCTGTTCCTCCTGAGCTACCTCCTGCACCTGGGCCACCTCCATTACCAGCAGCAGGTGAATAACTAAATGCCGTACCACCTGCACCACCTCCTGTTTTACTACCTGCTGAACCTGCTGTAGCAGGGCCATAATAAGAACTGCCTCCTCCTGGTGCACCACCACCTGCATTATATCCTGCACCACCTCCCCCACCATTTCCGTTTACATAATGACCAAAATAACCAGAAATATAATTTCTTCCAGCACCTCCACCACCACCGCCGCCTCCTGCGACTGTGCCGTTATTAGTAATAGTAACAGCTCTTGATGCTAAGATAGCTACGCCACCGGGACCACCACCATTACCATTATTACCTCCAGAACCAGATGGCCCACCACCTGCTCCTCCACCTCCACCCGCACCAATAATAACCCCATTATTAATAATAAATATTTGGTCATCTGCATGAAAATCGGTTGGTATAGTTAATGCTACTGTGCCTGCACTAGTAGAACCTACATAAATTCCAGAGTTAATAGTAAGCGTTATAATACTGTTACCTGCTTCGTAAGTACCACCTCTGTTCGAGTAAACATTATAGTTATGTGTATCGCCAGAAATAGTTAAAGCAATCTCAACTGGGCCTCCTGCATTTCCTGCAGCTTGCATCATTCTTGACCTAGTAAACATTAAGCAAATCCAGTACCAGATTGCATACCATACCAGTTAGTGCCATCTGAATAGAATACATATATTTCTATTGCTGCAGCTGCTGTTGGTGCAGAACCTCCATTCCATTTAATAGTACCTGCCCATGTAATTGAATTACCTGTAGCGTGAACAATAGTAAAAGATTTACCTGCTGCAGCTGTTGGCATAGTGATTGTCATTGTACCTGTGCAAGAAAAGACTGTGCCTTCTGTTGCAAGGTTAGGTGTAAAACTCGCTGACTTAGTTACCTGTGTTTCTGTAACACCTGTAAATGTTTGTACACCTGTAAATGTTTGAGCATTAGTTAAATCTAATGTAAAGGTTGTGCCACCAAGACTTAACCCAGAACCTGCTGTATAAGTGGTGTTTGTAGGTACTGCCCAAGTCATTACGCCAGATCCGTCAGTTTGTAAAAACTCACTAGCATCTCCATCATCATTAGGAAAAGTTAATGTGTAACTAGCTCCTGCACTATGTGGTGGACTTTTTAATTTAATACCATGAGAGTTTTCAGAACAATTTAATTGTATATAACCATCTGTAACAGTTGATGTACCTTTAGCTTCTAAACTAGGAACAGAACCAGTAGATACTAAATTAAGTTTGGATACTGTGACTGCATCATTATTAATTTTATCAGTAGTAACTGCATTGTTAGTAATGTTAGCTTCTACTACCACATTACTGCCACTAATATTATCAGAGTTATCTAATGCTACGGCTTTTTCAGCAGGATAGGTGCAAAATACATCACTTGTACCAGCTAAAGTAATTGCACTACCACTATTACTAGATTCAAGGACAGTTGTTCGTGCTAATACTGTACCTGATGCTGTATAAGTGCCTAGACCTACTTCCCAATTATTGCCACTTTTAATAGCATAATAGGTAGTATTACCATCACCAATAACAGAAAAAGACTGAAATCCATCTTTAGCACCTGCTAGTGTTATATTACCAGTACCAGTAGTCGTGGTAGTTTCTTGTACTCTATCTTTGACAATAAGTGCCATGATTTATCCTCTATGCTAATGTTACTGTTAAATTACCTGTTACAATTTTAAATACATCGCCTGCGTCAATAGTTTTAGCTGCATCTAAAGCTGTGTGGTATAACATATTACCACCAGAAGCATTATCCCATAAACCTATCCAACCTACAGTTCCAAAAGCTGCTGTTGCTGTGGGAAAAGTCACATCTGCTGTAGATGCAACACTACCACCTGCACCTGATGCTGCAGCCATTGTTACTCGTGTTCTTGCATAAGAGCCACCAGTTACTTCGGTGCCTGCTGTTCCTGCATCTGTTGGGTCTGATGTGTGTAAAGAAACATATGGTCGGTCAAAACCTGCATATGCTGTACCTTTTAATGTTAAATCTAAAAGTTTAATTTCTAGATAGTTAGACATATCTGCCATAATAAATTACCTCGTTGAGTTAGTTATAGTAAGTGGATGAGCAGGGAACTCCCCCTCATCGTCTGATTTTTGTAAAGAAATTACCCCTCTATCGTACATAGCTGCCCAAGTGGCAATTCTTTCATCATTCATCAAGAATGGTTCTGCTTCACCAAGTGCTGCGTAAAGCAGTAAATCAGGTGTGTTTGCTAACCAAAGATTTGATGAAACTGTGCTGCTCATATATGATGGTTTTATGTAATAGAGCATTTGTATCGTATATACAGAGCTAGGTATAGGTGCCAATTGAAATTCACTTCCTAAAGCTGTGTAATTAACTGGTTGTCCTTCTGTAGTAGAACGTGTATTTCTAAAAAAATTACTTGGTGATTGATAAGTTAAAACACCAACAGGATCAGTAGATGATATATGCAAATCTTTCATTGCTAAAAAATCATATGGCATTTCAATTGTCGAATCTCCAACAACTGTTGTAGTTGTAGCAACTTGCAACATTTGTCTTATTCGCAAATCTCTAGCCAATCTATCTTCTGCTAATCGAATAAATTCAGGTATAGATGCAGTTAAATCTTCTCTAGCTAAATAATTAGCTATAGTAGCTTGTAGCGTTGTATAGTCTGTAAAAAATGCCATTTAGATTCTGCCCTGTTTTGTTCTAAAAAACCTATTGTCTGGATGATTTAGAAATTCTTTAAATTTTTTAAGATCAATAATCTGAAACCCTTTCATAATTTTTTTGTGGTTTAAATCATCAATAACTGTCATTGGTATAGATGCAATTTTGTTATCAAACATTTCATTACCCCATCCTGATGATTTAGTAATAATTTCTTCTTTGTTTGATTCTACAATATCAGTTACATCTTGTTTTGTTTCTATCACATAACCATCATTATCATGGTCATCGTGTTTTGTTTGGTGTCTGTATTTAATTGGTTGCGACCAAGAACTTTTCCATTCTTTTTTTTTGTCTGCCATAATTTTTCCTTAAAAGATATGCCCACCGAAGTGGGCCATATCTATACTTAATATTAAATTAAGCTGTTAAATCTGCAACGATAGCATGAGCTGCTTCGTTACTTACTTGCAGAGTAAGCTCTGTAAGCATTTGATGTTTTTCAGCATCACCTGTTTTAGCTAATACATTAGACTGGAATGGTCTTAGTGTAGCTAAAGACAACATTGTTGGGTCTAAGATAAGAGCTTGTTCACCATTGTTAGCTGCGTAATCAGCAGTCATAAATCTTTCTGGGATTACTGAAAGCATACCAAAATCGCTGAGGTACACGTCAGCCGCACCAACGATAGCTGCTGCTTTTGTAGTAGTACCAGAGTTAGGTGTTGAAACACGATTAGATGCAATACCAGTAAAAGCTGATACTTTTACTTTTTGGTTTGGAGGTACAACCAACATAGTTGGAGATCCACCAGAATTAAAAGCTGCTTTCATTGCATTTTTTAATGATGTTTCAGTAAAAGCTGCTGTGTTACCAGCTGCTGCTTTGGTTCTAATTGCAGAGCCTGGAGGAGCTGCTGGAGCTGCTGGAGCACCTGCTGCTACTGTACCAACTGAAGTCCAGTTAGTTCTAATCCAAGTTTGAAGTGAAGCCATTTTTGGTGCTGTAGCTGCCGCTGATGTTACTGGAGCAACATTACCAAGAATAGCAAATTCAATATCTCGTTTTAGTTCTTGACCAGCTTTAGCTAATTGATAAGCTGTTTCTGTCTTACGACCAGCTTTATCAACAGAATCAAGAGTACCAGTAATGTTTACTGTTTTACCCATAATTTGAGTTCTGTTAGTAGCACGAACTGTAGGTACTGCTGTAAATGCTGCTGCATCTGCACCTTCGACAAGAGCTGTGTTAGCTGCGGCACCTAATGTGTCAGTTTGCCACTCATGTAGAGTAGCTGTTGCCTTTGTTTTTCCGATAGAAGAAACTACAGGAGTTTCAGTCGGAGCAATATTGTATATGGTGTTGGATAAATCCTCACGCATACCAATTGCTTGATAAGTATGAAATGAAGCCATAATTATTATTCCTTAAATAAAGTTTTCAAATAAAGCTGCTGCATCTCTGGCATCACCAGTTTGCAGTAACCTTCGTTGTTGTTTTTTCTGTTTATCGGTTACAGATTGTTTTACTTTGGCACCAGACTTAACCATCTTAGGTGCTTTTGCGACTTTCTTCTTTACACCTGATTTAGATGCTTGAAGTTTATCCCATTGCGCTGCTTTCTGTAACACAATAACTTGTCGGTGGTCTATAACAGATGATAATTCTTGATCTGTAAAACCGACTTTTTTTCCATAGTTGCGAATTTCATTTCTGATTTGTTCGCCTTTGGCCTTGTCTGAAAACTCTGGATAGGCTTCTGCTAGTTTAACTGCTTCATTAGCTACAAACTTTTGCATTTCATCTGCCCTAACTGCGTTTTGCTCTTGAGCAATGCGTTGTTGTTCAGTCTGCACAGCAAGTAACTGTTCTTTCTTTTCGGTCATTTCTGCGACCTTAACTGCATATCCTATTGGGTCGTTCTCTTTCATAACAGCTAGATCTTCTGGTGTATCGTTAGTGCCAACCAAAAATTGTTCTACTGCCTGAAGTTTTTGAGCATAGTCATCTCTAACTTTTCTAGCTTCAATAATAGCTTTAGCTTCTTGTTCTATAACCTTACGCTGTTCAGCTACTTCTTGAGTTTTTTTAGTATAATCAGAGCCAAGTTGATATGATTTCACAAGTTCATCAAGGGTAACTTCTTTTTCTTCTCCAGCTGCTTTAACTGTAAAGGTTTGTTCTTCCTCAACTACTTCTTCTTCTTCATACTCGGATTCATCTTCGGTTTCTTCTTCAGCATATTCAACTTCTTCAGTTTCTTCAGCTTCAGCTTCGACCTCAGTTTCTTCTACCTCTGCTTCTTGTGTATCTTCTTCCTGTTCAGTTGGTTGCTCGTTAGAGTCCTCTGGTGTGGACAACATACCTTCAAATGCAGACGCTGCTTCTGACATTGTTATTGGACTGTCGCCACTTTCTACTGGTGTAGAAGTCGTGGTTTCTTCACTCATTGTATTTCCTTAATTGCCATCTAGGTGTGGCTTTACCATACAGGCTAAATGCCTATAATATTGTCCATGATTTATCCTTAATCATATCGTTATCTACGACTGATTGAAGTCTAGTCATCATGCTATGTATTGCTCTAATCCTTTGATATGCACTTTCTCTTATGGCTATATCTTCTGGACTAGAATTTTCTATTTCTGCGTAACACTCTTTTATCATGCTTTGTATTTCATCTAAAAATGATTGAGTTTCTAATACGCTTTTTATTTCGCCTTGTTTATCTATCATTTAGGTGTTGCCATATTTTGTATTTTTTCTAAAGAGTTCATAATTTCTTTAGTTTTATTTATGTTTGTTTTCTCTGCATCATTGTTTGCTTTTTGAGCTAACTCCATTTCTTTTAATGCCATTTCTTTTTCAAATTGTACTTCTTTTTGTTGTAGCTCTAGCATTTCTCTTTGTACTTTTAATTCTAACTCTTGTTTTTCTATTTCTAATTTAGCCATATCTGACTGCATTTTCATTTGTGCTTTTTCTTGCTCTACTTTAGCAAGTATTTTAGCTGCTTCGGTGTTAGGGTCAGATTGTGGGTTTTGTGCTTGTTGCTGTGCTAATTGATCTGATTGTTCTTGAGTAACATCTTTTAAGAATCCAGACTCATCTTGGAACCCTGCCATGTTTACAAATTTAGCTAACGTATCTCGATATTGTTTTAAACTTACTAATGGATTAGATAGGCCATATTGAGTTAACATCTGTTCTTGTTTATCCAGAACCATTTGCATTACACCCAATTGCTCTGCTTTACTACCTGTGCCTAATCCTACGTTTACTGTTACATTGTATTCTGTATTCCATTCTCTTGGATTCATAGGTACAAACTTATTGTTTACTTTAATAATGCGTTCTTTTTGTTGGTACTTACATACCAATTGCAATATGCCTTTCATTAAAGTTGTCATTCCTGTATCAGCAAATATTCTAGCTATTAATTCTATTTTACCACCTGCTGCACTTGACATAGCTGCTACTGCTGTAGCTGTTACGTTCTGTAATATATTTGGATCTAGTCCTTGACTAGCTTCACTCACTCCAGTTCTTTTTGCTTGTGTTGTATCTAAATAATCAAGCATAGGAAATGATTGCGCTGCACTTGATTGTACTGTTAGAGGAACTAATGCATTTGGATTTTTTATACGAATAACTCCACCTGCTGTTGAGGTTAATAGATCATCTAAATTTACTTGGCCTTCTACGGCTCCTACACGATAGTTGTTAGTAAGGTATAGGTTATCTAACATTTGTCTTGTAATCGTAGACTTAATTAATTGTAAGTCCATTGTTCTGTCAGCTAATGACTCACCAAAAAATTTGTGAGGTATTGGAAAAGGACATACACTATGAAATGGTTGATAATCACATTCTTCATGCATTAAAACTTTATTATCTGCATAACAAACTCTGTGTCTTTCTGCTATGCCATCTCCATCTAAATCTGCTCTTACATAACATTCGTAATATTCTACGACCTCCATAGATTCGTTGTCACCATCATCACCACTAAATGGTTCCTCACCATCTGCATATCTAGCTACACGTTCTGGAGTAAAATCTAACGTATCACCAACAGCTAATTCTGCTACCATCTCTGGGTCGTAACCCATAGCGACTAAATCTGATCTTGTAACTAAACTTCTTTGTGCAACAAACTCAGCATCTTCTATTGTAGTAGCTCTTTTATCAATTAAAAATTCTTCTGGAGCAATTGACTCTACTTTTATTTTTGAATAATCTTTGGTACGTTTACATTTAACATTGTAGTAAACATTTATAATCGGTGGCACATCCATCATCATAGGCATACCCATTTCATCCATTACAGGTTGCCCGGTCATAGGGTCAACTGCTGGTTGTGGTTCTTGCTCTATAACTTCTTCTAATGATTCTTGTTCTACTATTTCTATTTCTTCGTCTTGCATTAACATTGCAAGTTCATCTTCTGTTAGGTTGTCATATTTTTCTTTGGTTACATCTTTTTTGTCATCCCAATATGCTTTTAATACACCTACTTTTTGGCATAACGCATCCCAGAACATATCGTGTAATAGCTCAACACCATTATTGTCTTTATAAAATATATGATTTACATAATGTGTTGCTTGTTCTGCTAATTCACCATCACCTTCATTTACCGGCTCGAACACAACAGCGTTTTTAGATTGAGTAAAGACCTTCATAAGTTGAGGCAAAGCACCATCAACAGCTTCTGCTACTTCAGCAGTTACTATTTGACTACGGCCCTCTACTTCATTGCCATAAGGTTCTCTTTGGTAATACTGTAAAGCTCTTTGTCTATCTAAAGAGGTATCTGTAGATACATAGCCTAAAGAATCATCAATATGAGAGCCAACAATATTAACTAACTCTCGACTTTCATCTGAATCTTTATCCATCATTTTTTTATCATATGCCATTTAAACTATCCATTGTTTATTAATCTCTAGTGGTTTATCCCATCCGTCATCTGTTTCGTTTAGGCCTACTGCTAAATATCTAAATGAGTCAGCAGCATGACTGGTAAAATCATGCACAGGCTTATCAAAAAATACATCTCGTTTTTCATCATATTGTCTACGATAATTTCTTAATAGATCAACTGCATCTTTTACTTTAGTATGAAACCAACAACGTGGCAGTATTCTTCTAACGGCTTGTATGCCATCATCTACATTTAATTTAGGTACGACCCTACAATTTAATCCAGCTTCTTCTAAAAACTCTAACCTAGACTTGCCAGTTCCTAGTTCTCTTACTTGTATATCATGAGGGAGTAGCTGTTCTGCTGTATCGTATCGGTTATCCCTCAACCAATTAATATAATAATCTAATCCCTGTCCATGATTCTCTAAAAAATCTATGATGTGTATTTCTTGTCCTGCTGTTTGTGCTACGAATATTGCTGTACTATCACCCATACCTAAATCCCAAGATACGAATGTTTTGCAAATATCATCACGAATTACACTATCGTTTATTTGGTTTTTAAACTCTAGATCGTTTATAAGGTTGCCGTAATATGCACCTTCGACTGGAGTGTGAAAGTTTACCTCGAACTCTTGTGAGTATTTATCTTCACCCATTTCTTTGAGCGCTGCATCTAACTCATCTTTATCTACTAATCCAGTTTCACTAGCTTTAAACTCTAATAAATTCCATCCATCTTTACCAAGTTTTGCTCTATCTCTTAGCGTTGCAAAATGGTTTCGGCCTTTAGGTGTGCCTATAAACATTACAAAACCTTTTCTATCAGCGATAGCAGGTCTTATAATCTCACTAAATAGGCTTGGGTTTATCTGTGCATATTCGTCAATAACTACACCATCAAGGTATATGCCTCGAAGTGCATCAATGCTATCAGCACCATATAAACTAATTCTACGGCCTAAGAAGTCTGATCGTAACTCTGCTATGTTGTTTATAGCTTTTAGTGGCCTAGTAAATTCGGTTAGCATATCCCATGCAATTCTTTTAGCCTGACTGTATGTTGGAGATATAAGAGCAAATCTTGGATTCTTTAACTCACAATTTAATGCACTATGTATTAACTGATTGATAGCACCAACAGTTTTTCCCATTCTCCTATGAGCTACAACAACTGTAAACCTATTATCTCTTACAGACTTATGTATTAATCGTTGAGGTTCTCTGGGTATATATCCAGTATTAATCGTTGTCATTGATTCCAGTAACAACTTTAATCATTAATGGTTCATCATTATCACCAGATATTTTAGATTCTTGCACCACTTTTCCGTCAGTTCTGTCTAGCACTTCTTTGATGGCATGGACATCCCCATCCTCTGCTTTTGTTATTAAAGCATCAACTACTTTGTTAGCTCTTTTAGCTTCATCTTGTATTAACTTACGTTTAAGTGTATTTCCAAGCAACCTATTGATTTTGCTAGAATTTGTATTTCCTTTATTTGCCTCTGAGCTACGTTTAGCAGCTAACTCTTTTCTTTCTTCTTTGTCCATTGTTATGCAACTCCATTATGGGTCATTGCTCCGTTGTTAAAATCTTTTGTTAAATAAAAATTGCAATCCTTTATCGTTATCATCTTTAAATGCTTCAGCAGATAAGTTGCCACCAAACATATTACTTAACAATCCTTGTACACCATAACGTGTATTTTCTGGTGTTTGAGTTATGTTAGCATTAAAATTATTGCCTTGTAAGCCTAGTGATTTTATTAGCTCATCATTTTCAGTTTCAGTTACGTTAGCATAAAGAGGCCCAGCATATGCATTTGCTGATTTACCATACTCATCTAACATAGCATTTATACCCATGTTACCCATGCCTGTTGACATACCAACCCTACGATTTATTCGGTTGTCTTGATTAAAAGGTTGATAGGAGCCACCTACTAACATATTAAAAAACATATTACCTAAATCAGTATTATTAACTACATTAGCAGACAATGTAGGGTCAACTGTATTCATACCTAACTCTAACTCACCTCTGTTAGGGTACATATCATAAATATTTAATGTTTTATATTGATCCATTTTATTCCGTTAAAGTTTCTATAAGCATTTCGCTACTTGATTTTTTATCTGTAAATAAAGTAGTTGTATCGTAAACAGTTACGCTTCTATCTACAAATTGATAGTATTCGTTATGTATTAATAATGTGCATCCTTGTAAAAAGAAACACAAGATTATAATTTTTACCATTTCTTACAAGACCAATATCCAGCTGATAATTTGCTTTTTTTCTGATCGCATTTATGTCTGGCCCTAAAAGATTTTCTGTTTTTAGGTTGGTCTTTTTTTATAGCCATGTTGGCATCACCAAATCTTACTAATTTTACTGTATTGCCTTCTTTAGCTAGTACAGCAAACTTTTTTGTTTTAGTTCTGGCTCGTTTAGGTTTATTGTATCCAGAAAATTTTTCACCTCTGTAATCAATAGTCATTATGCTTTAGCTCTAGCTTTTGCTGTTTTTGACAGTTCACTAAAATGAAAAAGTTTTTCAGATGTTTTAGTATGGTTTTTATGGCTATGTAAATCACCATTAGGCATTTTATGTGTATTGCCTTTCCATTCCATACCAGATCTAGTGTAATGTTTTACGCCTTTCATAATTTACCCTATCACTTTTAATCTAGTTTTAGCAGCTTGGGCAAATTGTTTGTCAGTAGGTCTACCCTTTTCACCTTTTTTTGCCATACGTTCTACTGTTACTTTTTTACCAGATTTTCTTAGAGCTTTTTGCCTTTCAATTCTTTTTTGTTTTTTACGTATATTGGCATACAGTCCATCACTCATACACAATCTCCTAAAGATTCAAACCATTTTCGTAGCTCATCCATTTTTTTGTTTAATATCTTTTTGGTGGTTTCTTCCTGTTTTTCCTCATTTTTTTCTTCCTTGTTTGTCATTAAATTTTCTCACATCGTTGTATTCGTAAGCACCCTAAATCAATTATAAAGTAATTAAATTTACTTGTGCGTATATCTTCATAATAAGGATCTATTTTATCGGCCTCATAAAACTCAAAACCAAATTGTAATCCCATAATAAAATGCCATGACCACATAATTTATCCCATAGGTTTTTTATTAGCTTTAGCATATGCAATAGCAATAGCTTGATTTTTTTCCTTACCTGCTTTTATTTCTTTTTTAATGTTTCTAGCAATAACAGCTTTTGATTTTCCAGATTCTAAAGGCATAATTTATTCCAAAAAAAATCCCACCGATTAAAGTGGGATTACAAAGGAGTAAAGGAAAATGCAAGGCGCAACTTCCCTACCCTCGAATTATAGCAAAAACTAAATATTGTGTCTATTTTATGATAAGTAAAATTAATCATAAATAAACAATTAAATGTGCAAATAAGTTGCATTACTCTGACAGTTTGCTATTATATCTATGTCGGATAAATAAACAACAAAGGAGATAAAATAATGTATGACTGGGAAGAAATTACTTATGACGAAAACGATAACGAAGTTATTGTAGAAATTATGTACGATACAGAATGGGATGATGGAGATAGTAGCACAGGATGCTCATCAGGTTATATGATTCATATTGAAAGTGTAACTAATGTAAAAACAGGAAAGCCATACGATTACAATGACTATCAACTTAGAAGTTGGACAGAAACGATTCAAGAACAACATAATTAATTTTATAAACTACTAAAAGGTATATATATTATGAAACTTACAGAAAATGAAATGATTACAATCATTAAAAATAAAACTATCTCAAAATGTACAGAATCAGAAAGACAACAAGTTATGCTTTTTGCCTTTGGTGCAGATTACATAAATTCTGATAGCAAAGGAACAAAGCAATTAATTAAAAATAAGGAGTATGCAAATGCCTAATTATATAATTTTAAGCGAAGAAGAAAGTAAGGATATTTATTTTAAACATGAAAAAGATACAGGTTCTAGTAAAACAGATGCATGGATATATGCAGAAACTATGTTTAATACATTAGGACATATCAAAGTAGATAAAAATGGCAATGAAATAGAGTGATACCTTTTAGCATCTCATTTGAGGTGCTAAGGGATTATCATTTGATGATTATTTTATAAACTATTAAAAGGTGAATATTATGTCAGTAAAAGAACTTGAGGAAGTAAAAGATTTAATTGATGACTTAGGTTGGGAACATCAAAGAATGTCATCAAGTGGACAAGAATCTTATGAAAAAGTCTGTAAACTTTTAGGGTGGACTTTTGAGGGGGGTATTGAATAATGCAAGTAAGAAGTAATTTAAGGGAGCTTAATTGCTCCCTTTTTTTTAACTTAAATCTACTATCCTAGAAACCCATCTATTATTTTTTTTGTGCCAACCTTCTACTAAAATTGTCCAGTTAGCTTTGCGTAATGGACTAAGAGCAACACTTTCAGTTATCTTTTTTACCCTAGCACTAACATTAGAATAACTTGTAACCTGTATAGCTACAGTATCACCATCTTTGATAGCTAATATATCTATGCAACCGAAGAGGTCTTGCCTTATTTTTGCAAAAGGGTTCCATCGCTCAGTAATTGCTACAAGATCATAGTTTTCTTTTTTTAGTCTTGCTAGAGTTCGCTGTGTTGGACTTGTCATTTTTTTTCCCAAATATTCTGTCAAAATTATCGGCAAATTTTTTATCATCTGTCGGCCTACGATTGCTTCCTTTGCTCATCTACAGTCCCTCCGTAGTTTGCAGCTGTTAATAACATTCTTATATCTAATAGTATTGTTAGCCATGTCTATGTTTTTAATAACTGTGCCTTCTGGTAAATGTATATAATCTTTCATTAAACATCTACTAGCTCTTTTGTCTGGATGATGCAATGAAACATAAAGTTCGGCTTGTAAACAATTTTGAAAATTACCTATATATTTAAAATCATCTTTTATAGGGTTAGTGCTTATTACCATTACAAAAGCATATTCAATCATAGTCATTCCTCCATTTTTTTATTCGTTCTCCAATCCATTTCATTACTGGTACTGCCATACTGTTACCCATTGCTTTATATCTAGGCCCATCAGGACAGTTTTCTTTAATGTTTGTATAGCCATCAGGAAATCCTTGCAATCTTTCACACTCAATCGGTGTTAATTTTCTTACTGCCATGTTATTAAATAAATGTTGGTCTTGATTTGTAGAAAGAGTATATGTTTTTTCATCTTGACCTAAGTATCCTTTACCACCACCATCACATCCACATCTAATTTTAAATGTATGTGCAACTGCCTTATCCATTACAAAAGTTTGTGCATGATGTGACATGATGCTTGGCTGATGAGAGGATAAACAATTAGATACATCTAACTCAGTAACACTCATGTTATTTTTTTGTCCATCCTCACGAATACTGTAAGCAATAGGATTGTTATGTATATCATCTACGCTTAAACCTTTGTAATCTCTTGCCATTAAAGTGTCTGTTTTTTCTGGTATCATATTAAACCCATCAGCTCTTGAGTAATCATTGCTTGTTGTCTGCAAACAATGAGCGGTTGTAGGAATCATTTTTCTTGTGCTACTTGTTTTAGCGCCAATTCTAGTGTCTTTGGGAGTGTCTTTCCTCTTTTTTCTGCTCTCCTCAATATGCCTTGACAGGCTTTCTGGCTCAAATAATACTTCTGCGGCAGGTCGCCAATCTCCAAGATGTCCGACAACAAAGACTCTTCGCCTTCGCTGTGGGACTCCGAAGTTCTGAGCATCAAGCACTCGGTAGCTGAACCCATACCCGAGTTCGCCCACCGCCCCGAGGAATGAACCAAAGTCCCTTCCTTTCGATGAACTGAGGACACCTGGCACGTTTTCCCAAATGAACCACTTGGGTTTAAATTTGTTAAGAATGCCAACATAGATGAGGGCAAGGTTGCCTCTCGGATCTTCAAGTCCTTTTCTGAGTCCTGCGACTGAGAAGGATTGACATGGTGTTCCTCCGACCAAAAGGTCAATTGTTTTTTCTCCAAAATTCCACTCCTTATAATTAGACATATCACCAAGGTTAGGCACACCCGGATAATGATGTGCCAATACCTCACTTGGAAACTTCTCAATCTCAGAAAACGCAACAGGATTCCAACCTAAATCATGCCAAGCTACTGTTGCTGCCTCTACGCCACTACATACGGATAAATAATTCATAAATTTTCTAATACCCATTCTAAAAGTTCTTCTTCGGTTCCATACTTTTCTTGCCAAGTCTTTGGTGCTGAATGGAAACCATCATTACCCTGGTGATGTTCCCAACAAAGTGGCAGCACCATATAATGACTGTTTTTTTGTCCTGTACCCATGCCAGACCTTATATGATGACAGTTTGCAGGTAGAGGATCTTCAACTCCGTAATGCTTTCTGCATATCACGCAGCCAAAATTACTTATTTTATTAAGCCAATTTTTTTCGTCTTTTGTTTTAGATTTCTTCTTCGCCAAGTTTAAAGCCATATCCTCTCGCAAAATCTTTAACTTTTTCTAGGTACTCGTTAAATTGTTTTACATTAAGTTTAGTCGTACTACCAATAGTCATTACTTTTAAATTTTTAATTTGTTTTTCTTCAGATAGTAATTTATATAATAACACTTCGTGCATTTCATTTTTTGATTTTAAACCAAAATAATCTGCAAGTTCTGTTACTAAGCTCCAGTAATATTCGTTTTGCTCTAATGATCTTGTAGATTTATATGGACTTACTTTGACAGTCCATGTTTTATCTTTATCTAATTGTTTTAATTTTGTAACTAAACTATCTAAATTATTTTTATCTAATGTAAAATTCATATTGGTTTCCTCATGCCACTTAATAAATCATTAAGTCTTTTTTTAATTTTTTCTCGGCCTTCTTTCGACATAACTTTTTTTTCTAATTTAGGTTGTATTTTATTTAGCCTTGCTAAATTTTTAGACCTACATAATAATATGATGTCGTAAGGTGTTGGGCATTTGTTAGATTGGCTTGTCCATTCATCGAATGACTTGCTAACTATGCTTAACGGATAATTATGTAACTTACCCCACCATACCCTTAACAAGTTTTGATCTGCGTGTTGCCTATTATAAATATCAAACAGGGTTCCAAGCATTTCTTGAAATTGTTTTTTTTCTTCATTGATCAAAATGTATTCTCCTCTGTTGGTTCATCTAACCATCTTTTACCATTTATGTAAGTAGTAGGATGTGGAATAAAAGCTCCATTTTCTTTAAACCATTCTTTACTTTGTTTTTGCCAATCTAAAGTTTTTAATACATCATCAATGTTAGGTGTATGTTTTTTCCATGCTGCTTCAGCTTTACCCTTACCAACCTTTTTAGGATAGTTATTCCAAAACAAAACAAACCCATCATCTATCTCTACTCTACTCTTATCTATATCTACCTCTACCTCTGTGCTAACATTTTGTCTGCTTCTTGTTGCCGACTTGTTGCCGATTGGTAAAACCCATGTTGACAATTGCTCTAACTGTTTGTTAATAAAAGATTTATCTTTTCGTAACCTAAAAGCTATCTCATCAACTGATGGTAAACTGCCCTCATTTTCTGATGCTAATAACCATAATTCAATTAGGGTTGCTTTGTTACTATCGGATAAATTTCCCCAATCATAATCCTCCAATATTCTACGATAAACTTTAATCCAGATAACATTTCTATCTGGCCGTAAACTTGGTTGATGTTCTTTCCAATTTTTAATTTTAAACATTAGCTTTTTCAACCTCACCTTTAGCCGACATTTTTATTTTCGGCTTTAATGCTAATTTTGTTTTTAACATAAATATTTTATGTTTTGGCAAAAGTGCATCTGGCTTTTTTTTGTATTTGTATACCATTTGGTAAGTTACCTCTAGATCTTTTGCTAATGCTTTCACATTACCATCATAAATTTCTATTGCTTCGTTGTAAGTCATTGTGGCTCCTTTTTGTTTGTTGATGATGTAAAATAACATACACAATTTGTTTGTGCAATAAAGTTTTGCAAAAAGGTTGCTATTTATGTAATTTAGTTATATATTGTTTATGTAATTCAAACAAAGGAGAAATAAAATGAGTTCATTACACAACGATTATTTAGAACAGCAACACGAAAATTTACTTGAAGAAGAACATCAACACGCACAAGAAGAAGCACATAAACATTTTGTAGCCGTAGAGTTTAGTGATTTAGTATTAAATTCTGGCCCAACACATATGTTAAATAAACTAACAAAAGATGCCCAAGAAGAATTACTTATGGCATTACTAGGAGCAAAATAATGGATGATTTAATTTTGTATATGTGTGTATGGTTTGCAATCGGACTTATAGGTTCGGTTGCTTGTGTTGTTGAATATATAATAACAAAGGAGAAATAAATGAAAGAATTAATTGAAATACAAAAAGAAATTTCAGTAACTAAAACTAAACACAATGAATTTGGTGGATTTAATTACAGAAGTTGCGAAGATATATTAGTAGCTATAAAACCTTTATTAGACAAACACAAGGCTCTTTTATTAATAACTGATGAGGTAAAGTCTATTGGAGATAATATGTTTGTAGAAGCTACTGCTGTCTTTCAGGTAGGTGAAAATGCTATAAGTGTAAAAGCACAAGCAGGCATTAATCTAAATCGCAAGGGTATGGATGTAGCTCAGTCTTACGGATCATCTTCTAGCTATGCTAGAAAGTATGCATTAGCAGGTATGTTATTGCTTGATGATAATAAAGATGCAGATACAAAAGATAACACTAAAGAAAATATACCTTCTACAGAAAAGGAACTTGAGAAAGTAAAAGAAACTTTAATAAAAGCTCATGAATCTGGAGATTTAAAAAAGGCCTATTTTAAGTTGCCTGACATTCAACAATCTGAATTAAGAGATTTTGCAAATGACCTCCGAGCATCTTAAAGATAATCGTAGGCATAACATCATAACTGCTTCTCAAGCATGGGGAGCAGTTTATGAAAGACAAAAGTTATGGAGAGAAAAGACGTTTAGATCGGAGCCTTTTTCTGGCAATGTTATGACCCAGTACGGAAATGACAACGAAGAAAATGCTTTGTTAGCCTTTCAAAAACATATGAATGATATATGTGAAAATGGGAATAAATTAATAGTGCATCCAGATTTACCTATAGGTGCAAGTGCAGATGCTTTTTTAAATGGCATACCTGTTGAAATTAAATGCCCTTACACTCAAAAAATTTATCCGACTATACCAGATAGGTATTGGGTACAGATGCAAATACAGATGTTATGTAGCGCTGCAAACAAAGCACATTTTGTTGTATGGACTCCAGAAGAATTACATACGGAGTTAGTGCAGTACGATCAAGAATTTATTGACTGGTACATACCAAAGGCCAAAGAGTTTTTGTCTTATGTAGCAGACGATAAAGAACCACCTCGATACACGAGGAAACCGAAGTTTAATTTTAATAAGGAGTAATAATATGTTTAATAAAAATCAAGAAGAAAGACTTTATAAGGCTAGTGCTGCTGGAGGAGGAGAAATAAATCCAAACAAATCTCATGCAGAACAATGGTCTAATTTACCTAAAGAAACAGTAGATAAAATTATGAGGAGGGTTTTACAAGTGCAGTTTGAATTAGTGCATGAATCTCCAAATAAATTTACTGTTAATCAAATAGATTACATAAAAAACGAAATGAAAAAAGCTGTATTTAAGGAGCAAAGAGAAGGCCTTAGATTTAATTACGAAACAAAAGAATTAGAAAAAATTTAATTTTAATAAGGAGAAATAACATGGCACAAGAATATGACAACAAAAACACATGGGTTTTATTTAAGAATGATAAAGGTGATAACGAAAAAAGACCTGACTACACAGGAACCGAAGTAGATGAAAATGGTGTAGAACATAAGATTGCAGGTTGGATTCGTGAGTCTAAATCTGGTACAAAGTTTATATCTGGAACCAGACAACCAAAAGAAGAACCCAGAGAGCAACCGATGGCTAAATCTATGGATGAATTAAAAGATGATTTACCATTTTAATTTTAACTACAAAGGAGTATAAAAATGTCTACATCTCAAAACAAAATGATTTTAGATTATTTGAAAGGTAAAAGTTGGTTTAGTAGAACACCTAGAAAAATTAATACTCGTATTGCTAGAACAAAATTTGGAGTTGAAAGGTTAGCATCTAGAATTAATGATCTTCGCAATCAAGGACATGAAATAGAAACTATTAGTAAAAAATCAATTAATAGATTTGGTAAGAAATGTTCGTATGCTGAATATAAATTAATTTAATAGTATTAATAAAAAGGGTATTTAAAATGCCCTTTTTTTATTTTAAAAGGAGTAAGAAAAATGATTAAAGTAATTATATTGTTATTAAGTTTTAACGTAAATGCAGAAATGATTTGGGAGCAAGACGGATCATTAACAATTATTGATTCACCTAACTCAGTAAATTTAGATATAAATAGTGAAGGCCAAATAGAAAATCGAACAGAAATATCAAGTGAGGAACCAACATTTATTTATGGAAATGAGGAACTTACAGTTTGTCAACCAATAAATGGAGGTGTAGTATGTTATTAAAATGGATTCAAAGTATTATAACTAAAGGATTTGTGGTTTTTGTAATTACCATTATTGTTTGTTTTCAAATATGGGACATATATAAGGCCAATAGTAAAAACGAATACAATTATATATGCAGTAAAAAAGGTAATTTATTTAAGTCTGCTACACCAGACTCTAAGGTATATATAAAAGTAATTCATAGTAAATGTATTAATGGAGAAAGTAATGGATGAAGATACACCTGTTATAGAAATATTTAACGCTGCTAATGGATGGTTAATTGTTGATATAGATGGTAAAACTTATGTATCACTTGATACAGAAGATATGCACGAAACTGTTTCTAAAATTTTAAAAGCAAACAAATCAAAACTAGAAAGAGAAAAAAATCTTGCAATATCTATACCTGACGATTACATTGATGACCCATTAGTGGATGAAGATTAATTTAAAAAAACCTCATTTATGCCATGTGTGCGGGAGTGTAGGAAAGTTTTTCCATAAAAAATGGTGGTGTACGCATGACATAAATTTAAACGGAGTGTGCAAAAATGAAAGAAAAAAAACCAGAAATAAAAATTGATTACTTTCATGTAGATGGCTATAAACATAGTATTACATTTACACCAAATCAAGATAAAATTCATTATCAAATAATGAATGAACATACTACAAGAATACTTACAAAGGGTGAATTATGGAATCAAAAAATTTAAAGAATAAAGGTAACTTACATTATTATTTTTTTAAAGATGGAACTAGAATTAAGAGATGGGAGTTGGTAAATTTAATTTTAGATTTATTTGAAAACAATGATAAATTAATAATTCCAGAAATAGTAGAAAAAATTAATATGGATGAAAAAACAATTACTCATATAATTCGACAATTATGCACAAGACAATTATTAAATAAAAAAGCAACAAACAGACATACATTATATTTTAAAAAAATTGATTGCCCTCTTGCACAAATATTTTATCCAAAAACTATTATTAATAAATTTAAAATTAAAAATAAAAAATCATACAAAGCAGAAGATTTTAAAAATATAAGTCATGGAGGCACTAAAGGGTATGAAAATTTTTCTAGTAACTTTGTTAATACAATTTACGAAGGTGGTGAATGAGAATAAACCGACTTATATCTTTGCTTGAAGATTGGAGTCGGTGGATGAAAAACGATTCACATAAGCTAGGGTACCCAGACAAGGTTAATTATATGTCAACTGGTGGTTATAGTGCTAATGTGTTCGATGATATGTGTGATAAAGCAGATAACGATAACGTACAAACACTAGATGCTATTATAGATTCATTGCCTAAAGATCAAAAACAGGCCATCTATGCTAGATTCCTAAAAGAAAAAAAACCTTTATATTATGAGCAAAAATTAAACTTAGCTATAGATAATTTATTGACTATTGCAGATAGAAGAATATATTAAGTTGCAACTTAGTTGAATATGTGTTATACTACTTGGGTAGTATTCGATAAATTACATAAGGAGTATTAAGATGAGCATTATAAACAAAGCAAATACAAAGAAAATACTTTTACAATTAGCTGATGAACACAGACCTAATCAATTTAACAGAGTTTCTAAAAAATTATTAGATCATATTGAAATGCAACAACAGTTGATGTTAATTAGTATTGTAAAAAGACATCGAAGTAAAGGCCAAACTTTATGTGAAGCTGATACGATGTTTAGCAGAAATTAAGTTGCTCTGAGGATGGCTTCATTAGCCGAAACCGCAGGGATGCGGTCAGCAACATAAAATTTAAAACAAAGGAGAATTAAAATGGGAACACCAAACTACAGCAAATATTTAAAAGACATAGTAAATAAAAAAGGTAAACTAGCTAAATGTTTTAGCGTTTTTCATGACTACAGCATAGGCAATCAAATTTTAGCAATATCTCAATTAGATGAAAGAAATGAAGATTTAGCTCCAATAGCTCCATATAAAAAATGGTTGTCTTTAGGTAGGCAAGTTAAAAAAGGTTCCAAAGCATTAGAACTTTTAATACCAATTTCATATAAGAAAAAAGATGCAAATGGAAAAGTGTTATTAGATAGCAAAGGCAACGAGTTAATGGGTACTGCGTTTTCTTTAAAAAATCGTTGGTTTACTTTAGATCAAACTGAACCATTAGATGGTACAGAACAATTTTACCATGAAGAAAAAAATGCATCTTGGGATGCCAAGACAGCTCTTGATAATTTATTAATTATTGAAGAAAAGTTTCAATACCCTTCTGGAAATTGTCAAGGATATGCTAAAGAAGGAATTATTGCTATTAATCCTGTAGCACAATACCCACACAAGACTAGGTTTCATGAAATTGCACATAATGTTTTAGGTCATTGTTCTGAAGGTACTTTATCAGATGATGATAGAACACCAAAAGACATCAAAGAAGTAGAAGCAGAGTCAGTAGCATATATTCTTTGTCAAGTGCTAGGGTTATCTGGTGCAGAAGATTCTAGAGGTTATGTACAGCATTGGTTATTGAATCAAGAAATATCAGATAAGTCTGCTGCTAAAATATTTTCTACAGCAGATAAAATTTTAAAAGCAGGACAATTAAAGGAGGTAGTATGAAAAAATTAAACAAATAATACTTCTATTTGTTTGTAGCTCTTATTATATTTTTTTCAATCTTGGCATTTGGAAATACTTTTTTTACTAACTCTAAATAATCTTTAGTTTTTTTGTTTTGCTGAAATCCTTTTGATGTAGCTTTACCAACTCCATCACCTTTGCCTTGATACACACTTATAAATACCTCACCATCTTTTTTAACTGCATCTTTAGCTTGTTTTAATACTTTAAGTTGATTAGCTTCACCATCTATAACATTTAACACATTGTTTATTGTAGCCGTATCAGCATTGCCTCCAGAAACTGCATCAACAACATTGGCGTTATGAGCTTTAGTTCTGTTAAATGGATCATAAACTAAATTAGTAGCATCAGATTTTTGTAACAACTCATCAGCATTATCAAATCTACCACCACCTATATCAATATTGACACTACCTTTTTTAAATGCACCTTCTTTGTTTAGCTGTGTAAATGCAGCAGGGAGTTTAGAGCTGTTTATAGAAGTGTCTGCTGATGTTATTGGTTGATCTGGATAATTCCATATTGAATTTTTATTGCTTGGTTGTAGTAATCCACCTGATACTGTAGGGTTGTTTGTAGTTGGATTAGAAAAAGTTTCTAATAAACCTTGCTGTCTTAATTTTTCTTGTTTAACTTTTTGTTCAAATTTTGGCATAACACTATCTAACCATTCCTGATCAAATTTTTGTGTTGGATAACCTCTTTCTACAGAGTAAGCATCACCACTTATAGGTTTGCCTAAATTTCTTCTATCTTTATAAAATTCAGGAAATAAATCAGAGTGTGGCATTTGTACTTGCATCTCACCAACTTGTGTACCACCAATATGAGTATTGTAAGTAGGATGTGGCATATTTGGATTTGTAATAATCATATTGTCAGGGTCTATTTTTCCAACTCTATATCCAGACATTAAATTAGGAGTATTAATTAAATTTGTATCTGTAATTGCTTTTTTAATTGGTGCTATTTCAGGAAAACCCATATTTTGAAATTTAGCTTGGCTACCTATTTCGTTAAATTGAGTTCGTAATGCACCACCACCATCTGCTGTTAATTGGGCCCTTGCTTGAGGATGGTTAATACCTAACCATTCAGGCCTAACTTTTTTTAATGCATTATCAAATTCTTTAATTGTTTTTTTAGGTAAATCAATAGATTTAATTTCTTGTAAAAACCCATCAGTTAACATTGTGTTAAATCTTAAAGAATCATGCCCTGCTGTTGTATATATGGTTGCAGGATTATACCCTTCGTCTAGTAACCCTTTTGCTTTGTTAGTTATTGTTGTAACTTGACCTTTGTTTGATGCCCAAATATCTGGATTAATGTCAGAAAACCTAGCACCACCATACAAAGGAACTCCGTTTATTAAAGGAACCCCATCTACTTCAGTTAGTAAACCAACATTTGTTCTGTCACCTTTTGTTGTTATTCCTGCTAATTTTTGATTATATAAATCTTCAGGTGTAATTATTTTTGGTGTTTTTGTATTTTTAAACGGAACAACAACTGATGACATATCATCAATAGGCCTTAATTTTGTAGTATCTACAGTTATAGATTTTCCACTAGCTAGACTTGGAGTTGTTAATGGATGTATAAAACCTTCCTTAACTGCATCCTTTCTTGTCATTTTGTTTTTTACATTAGATATTACGTTTTTACCTTTTTTTATAACAGGCTTTGCAACTTTACCTACAGTTTTAGTTGGATCTATAGTTCCCAAAGCTAATAGACCTAATCCCTTACCAGATTGTAATAAATTACCTTGTGCTATACCTTTACCAGTTAATTTGCCAGCTTCTTCACCTAATGTAACACCCAGTAAATCTAACAATCCTTCGGCTCTATTAGAATAGTAATTAGCCATATTTCTGTTATTAACTTTATCAAATATAAATCTTCTTAATTTATCAGATGTTGATAAAGGAGTTTCTGTTAAATATTGCATTTATTTTTCCATATTAAATTTAACCAAGTTTTTAATTTTTTAACTCTTGTTGAATCTGTTAATTTATTTAACCATTGCCTTCGATGTTGTAATGGTTTTTTTGATAAGTTTAATGCTTCGCAATATAACATATACTCTTTACTCCAAGTATCTGTTTTGGTGCCGTCTGGGAGTGTTACAGGCCTCATGTTGCGTTCTTTAATCGTCAAGGTCTTGTATGTTCATGTAAGCGTTATCAATAATTAATTCGATGCTACTACCATCATCTAAATGTATTACCATAGTATCTTCGCCATGCACAATATCAACATTATTAATAGTTTTATCTAACATATGCAGCGCTATTAATTGTATGTCCATTTTAATTTTTTTTATATGGGTATAGCTGATTCTGATTTGTTTTTCTTTAGAGATATTTTTGTTCTGCTCCACTTCCCGCACTTTTGGCAATGCAATCTTTGATAAGTATTTGTAAGTGATTTTTGATACCCCTTTCTATGTAAATGTGTAGAGCCACAATTTGGACATACTAAATCTTCTTTTTCTATATTGTAATTAGGATGTATTTTAATCCAACCTTGTAATTTATAATATACTTCTTCTGTTAGCTTTACATCTTGTATATTATATTTTTTCATTAACCTCCATGCTTTAGGATTTTTACTCATACATTCAATCCATAAAGGCATACCTTCATGAGAAGTTTTTTGACCTACTCCTA
>WLWG01000696.1_pt1 | contig 33645 bp, 48 predicted proteins | sample 6712871 | NCBI WGS metagenome assembly WLWG01 (sample SAMN12718693, study PRJNA515312) | sponge metagenome | isolation source: marine sponge | host: Mycale hentscheli | place: New Zealand: South Island, Marlborough, Capsize Point | collected 2003-05-01
TGCATTTCACACCTACAACATATAGTAATTTGTATATAAATGCAACAGTTTTATAGATTTTTATAGATCTTGGTCAAATTGCTTTGCTAATCGCCGTTCTTGTCCCACAGTTCTCCAATACTGGCTTGATGAGAGATTAATAGTTTTTCTATTCGACCCATTCATCATTAATAAAACTTCCTTTATACAATTCCCCTATCGCCATATCATATCCATCAGAAACACCACTTCATTGACATAATGTTTTCTCATTAGAAATTTTGCTTGCTCGCTGATTGCTCCATCTATCAACTTATCATCTAATGCCTCTAACATGTTAAATGTTTTTGTAATACTTTCGTATAAGGGTGACTTAGAATCAATCTGATTCCTAAATTTATTGTAGTTAGGTTTTCTTCTCATGATTTCTGAATATAATTGATATTCTAACTCATACTGACTAACCTTATCCGAGTTTGAATCAACTTTGACTTTTTTTCTTTTAAAAAATTTCATCTTAATCACTCACCTCTTTTTATTATTTCGTCTTCAACACTAATCCACTTCATCTGAACCCTCCTCAATAATCATTTTTATTTTTTCAAAATACTCATCTTTACTGTACTGTTTGTTCATGATGCAGTATCTTTTATATTTCAAACCTTCGCATTGGAAACAGTAGTGGCAGAATTGGCAGTCTTTGCATTCTGTGCAGTTTTTGCAGTGGAAGCAAAACAAGCATTCTTTGCAATCTGTGCAGTGTTCGCAGTGTTCGCAGTCTGTGCAGTCTGTGCAGTAATCGCAGCTTTCGCAGTAATCGCAGTATTTGCATGCTCTGCAGTCATAGCATACTTTGCAGTATATGCAGAAGTTGCAGTGTTCGCAGTGATCGCAGTGATCGCAGCTTCCGCAGCCTGTGCAGTCTTTGCAGCCTTGGCAGAACACGCATTCTTTGCAGTCCGTGCAGCCTTTACAGTAATTTTCTAAAGCACTCATATAACCTTAAATATGTATACTAAAGTAACTTGTATAGTAGATACAAACGAAGCCCAAAACAAAACCATATGACTATTGTCATAATTAATCCTCCCTAAAGTTGAGCTGAAAAAACCTTTTTGATGCCAGGCCATCTGACATGATTGCGTTAAGTAAGTTCGTCATAGAATGTTGTTCAAGTGCATCGGCGCCAAGCGCAAAGCTTTCTGTCAAATGCATTTCAGGCTTGGCAGATGGAACGTCAACATCAATCACATCGCCGTAACTTTTTCCAATCTTTGAAATAACATCGTATTGCGATCTAATCGATTTAACATAGGATTGATACAGCTTTGTGGCTGTTATGCCTTGCATATTGCCAATACCAGGCGCGTTGAAAGATATCACATTCGGCATAGCTTTCATAAATGACGTTAGATAAGTAGGCCTCGTTTTAATGTTGTCAGCAACGACAAGATTAGCCAGTGCACCACCTAATGAATGACCGGTGATGTTCATGGTTACTTTGCTGGCGAGCAACTTGTTTTTGTCGAGCACAGAAATGACGTCACGACACCTGCTTGCAAATACTTTGACCTGAGTTATATAACTCGGCTGTTTTGTGTTTTTGTCATCTTCATCTAAAGCATTCCAACCCCAGGTTTTTACATCTTGCCAAATGTTGCTGGCTTTGTGATCATCGGTGCCACGAATTGCGATCATGCAATGCTGTATACGCCCATCGTATATCTTCAAAAGAAATTCTGCATAAAAACCGTTTTTTGGATTAAGCGCAACACTTGGATCCACATAATGTATCCAGGCGCACATATTTGATGCAATCACGTGTTCTAGTTTGTCCAATCGTGATATTACAATTGGCTTTTTGCCAAGTTGATCGTTTTTCGAATGATAAACATTCGCCGCCAAAAAACCAAAATCTAATAGCGTTAATGATTTCTTGCTTTGACATGATGAGGCTAGCATTTCAGTCCTTGATGTTTTGCTTGAAGTAATAATTCTTAAATCGGCTTACAGGCTTGTCGGTGTAAAAACCCTGCAAATCATCTCCGGTGCATTGCGAATAGATGTTTGTTTTGCATTTTAATGTACCTGTTTTATCTGGCATTGTACCATCGCTGCCAAACGTGATCGCGGTAATCCACGGTGCAAATTGTAACGGATCTTTTATCTTGAAATCAATGGCTGAGATTTTCCAGTCGCAGCGACCTAGTTTGTATTTATCTATTGGAATTGTAATTTGATAAACGCCGTCAGCCTGATAAATGATTTGCTTTGTTCGCCGACTTTTAATGCCTTCGATCCAATTTGTCGTAATGTTGCACTTGTGATTGTAAGCAGCATAGGTGGCGCGCAGATACAGTTGCAAATGCGTGTGCTTGATCGTGCCCGCAATCACAACGCGGTAATGACTGTGCTCTTTAGCCACAGGTAGTTTGAGAGTTTCATAGACGCATGAACTCAAAACAACCACACCTGCTGAAATGGCTGTTAGCTTGGCAAACGATTTGATCACGTAAGGCTCGCTTTTGATATGTCATAACTTACGATTTGCTGTGGGCCTTGACGACCAGCCACGTCAATCGGGTTGTGTTGATGAGTTATTTTTTGGTAACAAAAACAAAATTCTTCATCTAGTGCATTGTCATGCATGTGTGTTTGTGCTCGTGTAATGGTAACGTTGTGCAAAATGACACGATCAACGCACGTATCATTATCGCAGCGATCGATGGTTACTTGCTCGAAAACATTGCCGTTGTAAAAAGCAGATAACAGCGCAATGCTAGAGCTGTCACGCATTTTGAAAATTAAAGCGTTGCTGTGTTGTTTGCTTGAGAATTCTGGCGACGCACTGCCATCCACATAATGCATTGATCGATCCGCATCAAGATCGAAGCTTTCGATGACAATCCAGTTGGTGTACGCTTTTGGTTTTGCGCCGCCAACGACGCCTGGTATATGCATGAACATAATTACTTTTCCTTTGTGTAACTTTCGAGCATGCTACTACGTTTTTGTTTTAGATGCAAAATCTTCTCGCCAATGACCTGTTCTCGATTTGGTTCGGGTGGTGCAAATTCATTGGGCTCGATCATCAATTGACCGTTCAAAAAATCGATACGATCATCAATCTCTTTGAGTTTTAGCAAAATGTCAGAGTGTGTGTGCGCAAAGGAATCTTGATAAACCTTTTTTAGTTGCGCCAATGTTGGTTCTTTGTCTGGGTACGTTTTTTCAAGGCTAGAGAGCATTCGTTTAAACGCTATTGGGCAAAACATGTTTTCGAATAAATCGATGTAACGTAACATCAATGTTTCTTTTGTTTGTTCATCCATGTAGCTCAACGCATTGCGATACGATGCGTACATCGCGCATAAATTTCTCGTAAGCTCATCAACCACATTGCCAACTATAGCTAGCGTTGTATTACTCGCGATTTCTGAGAGCCGACACAATCGCTGCGGCATTGCTTGCACGGTTTTGCTGGGCAATACGCTTTGCGCCGGTTGTTTGGTTAAGTTTAGCAAAGAGTTTTTGTTGTAGTGTATTGTCGTCATCGTAGGGCTCTAGTTCGTGTTTTCTGGTTTTATTCATCATCGTACTCCCGCGCTTGAAGCCCTTGTTGAATGGCCGCATGTGCTTTTCGAGTAAATCCTTAAGAGATGGCATAGTGTCAAAGTCTGTAATTTCGCCTGTACTGAACGAAAGTTGTTTGATGTCATCATGCCTTTCAATTATCTTAAAAACCCACTCATGGACAAATTTGGGTACAATCAAGGCGCGTTCAGATGCACTGCATGATCTGATTAGTTTTTGACACGGGTTGTTCTCTATGCTGGTGCGTGTCGCGTGTCCGCTCAAGTTTTGCCATAAACGCCCGAGCTTTTGATCATCAAGCGTAACCTTCCCTCCATGGTTTAGTGTTTGCCCCGTTACACGCTCCAATGCACGTACAACCCATTTGTACAAATTATTTTCAATCTGAAACATGTTATTGTTAATAACGTTATTATGTATATTAAAAGGTGTTTTCGCGGTGAGAACGCAAACTCTGCCTTGTGAGGAATCTGAGAACGCAAATTGTGCATTCTCGTTGTAACGCTCGCCGAGGTAAAGAAGCTCACGGGATCGATCAGGATCAAGCTCAAATTCTACGCAATCGACCGACTGCTTGGTTTCATTTTTGACAAGTTTAAGTGATTTTTTTTGTGATGATTCGGTTGTGCTGGTTTTGCACATGTAACGCTCAAGTTGTGTTAAATCGAGCGAATACCACCATATTTTTTTCTTGCGTGTTGCTAGCACAATATTGTGTTTTTTAAAAAAACTAATTGCACTGGTAATTGTGCGGATTGAAACGCCGGCTTCGCTCGCAAATTCTGCCTGGTCTTTGAAAAACCATACTGGCTCATCAGCATCATAACGATTCTGATTTATCAAATATGAGGCACGCATGGCGCAGTAACGGTATATCCAGGCTAGAATATAAGCTCTTCCCTGCCCAAACAATTTTATATGTTTCACACAAACGGTAACATTGTCGCCATACAAATTGAACGAATTATGCACATTTTTTCTCCTTTTTAAAGACGTCTGATTTTGCAAACGCAAGTTAGTGACAAGGCAAAACAATATCTCATTTGACAACGCTTTGCAAATTGATTATATTCCGCAGATTAACAATAACGGATGACAGGATTTATAAACATGAATAAATTGAGGAAATTATCAACTGATGAAAAAATAAATGTACAAAAAACAATCGATTTAATACGAGAGAAAGAAAAAGAAAATTTATTATTGATCCACAATGGAAAAGAACAAGCTTTCGATTTGAGGGATATAGATAAAGAAATAAAATACAAGTTAGGCATTGCTGATAGTACATATTCTAACCTTTTGCGCGGTAAAAGGACTTTTGGCGTGACGTATTGCTTGCGTATCGTCAAGCAGTACAATATAGATGTGTCGGCTCTATGTCCTGATTTAAGCGAGTATGTCCAATTAAAGAAGACACATACTAAAAATTTAACATTCCCAGATTATACTTAAATATTATCTAAATTTTATATTAATATATAAAATATTTTATAAAAGTTTGTTGACATTAGATTAAATCTATGTTACCTTGATCATGTAAACGCAATTAAGCGTTTCGTTTCAAGGAGAAAAAACATGTCAAACGAAATAGATCAGCAAATCGATCACTACTACGAACTCGCCGAAAATTTCAGCACAGACGAAGGGGAGGGCGAGTAATGACTACTGTACTAGATATAAGAAAAAAAGAAATCAAACTGCGCAACGGCGTTAAATATGCTATTTCCGAACATGTCGCTTTAGATCCTTTATCAGAAAATGATAATTTTGATGAGGAAATGCAAGATCTTGATTTTGGGCAGAAAGCGGAGATATTAAATGCGTACATCGCTCAAGATAGTTATTTTGACAACAATCGCGCGTTTTTAGAGTTTTTGACAGAGACCGACGAGCAGTACGATCTCATGCAGGCAATATTACCCCATGCTGTCGAGCTCATAGACGCATGCGACAGTTGTATATTTAACACTACCGAATCGGTTAGTATTAAAATAAAAGAAAAAACAGGTCTCGCGCTAAAATCCTATCTTTCAAAAATGATGTTAGGTTATTTTGACTATATGACAACTTTGCCAGATTTTAGGATGTCGTATGACGATGCGCTTCGTGAAAAATGGGAAGAACATGAGTATTGCAAACGTCACGGCGTTTATCATTAGGAGAGCATTATGGAAAAATTCATGAAAAACACTTGGCGTTTGTTTCACAGAGGCATGTTTTTGTACGCATACACAAGATCGACGATTGGGTATTCAGTGCAAAGCATAGACATGTGTGATGAGCATGATTACTACTTACTGCCGCGTTCATATGCGCGGCTCTTATGCAAATCTTTGCAAATTGAATTGCATACTGTTGGCATTAATCATCATGGTGACATTGTGTGCTTTGCATACACAAACCAATCAAAAAAAATACATTAATTAATCAATTCAACTGTGGAGGTTTGAATGAAAAATAACGAATTAGATATACCATATGTAGGTATTCACGACGAGACGCACAAATACACAATAATAGCAACTAATCATCGGGAGTTTGAGGCGACAAAGCCTCAACATCGGCTTAGTTATGTTGATTTGGGCTGGGCTATTGCGGCGCACCTAAAAATGTTCGAAAGCCTTAGTGATGACGCGTTTCGGGACTTAGGGTATCATTTTGCGGAGCAAGGATTCATTTTGTTTTACGACGAAATTATAAAGGATTATGTTTTAATCAAGTACGGCCGCTTTTCAACAACAAAAGGAGAAAATCATGAATGATGAAATGTATAATTTTTGCATACAAAATGCAATGGATCTTATTGACGGTAAGCTATCGCTCGATCAAATTATAAAGTTACGAGAATTAGGTTATAGCTTCGATCATTATATTGATCATGTAATAGAAGCTTTCAAAAAGGAGGAAGATCATGCCTTACAGTAAAGAGGAATGCCAACAAAAAATAGAGATACAGACGCATATTTTGCAAAGTCTTGCAGAAATTCTTGCGGATGTTTTATCAAATGCCAAATGGTGTATGGAACCTACCAGCAGTATAGTTATCGACGGAATCATTGCAGATTTAAAGGTAAGAATAAATTATGCATTTGATATGCGCAGAAAGGCATGCTTAGAATTGGAGGAGGTAATATAATGATAACACAAATCTTAACTATAATTACTATCGAGTCTTTTTTAATTGCAATACTCAGTCTGAATTACCTGCGCTTTAAGCGGCAAATCAAAAATGATACAATGGTGAATAATGCTAAGGAGGGCAAAAAAAAGAGCGCTTAGGTGTTAAAAGCGCTCTCAAAATCTCAAACAGCCCACTTATGTCACTAACTAGACTTTTTCAAGGAGAAATTTTGTGCCGAATACAAATACAACTAACCCATATTCAAATCAAACTATACCCCAAAACCGTGATGATGTCAATAATATCTCACAAAGAAAATGGAATTATGCTTACCCTGATGATTATGCTTCTCGATCTGACTTGACAGGCCCCCCCCTTAATTTCAATCCTAACGTTTTTCATGGGGGCTCAGCATGACTAGTTTTATTGAGGCTAGAGGGGTAATGTAATGGCGATGCTTGCAAAATGTCAGTCGTTTATTGACGCTTCAAAAACTGGCCTTGGAGCTTCTCGTAGCGCTGCCGCTGCTGGTTATGATCCCGGGAAAACGCCGCTTGAGCTATGGGGTGAGATTAAAGGCAAAGCAAAGAAGCGAGGCACCGATACAACGTGTTTGCACGGACACATCGTTGAGCCTGGCATGAAGTTATTCTTGCTAAATGCGCTTGAACCTCACGGTTACACAGATAAGCCACTCAAAACCTATCCTGATGACTCTCACGAGCCGGAACGGATTGTATGCGAAAAGTATCCTTTCTTGTATTTTCATCCTGACGCGATCTTTCAAAGGTTTAAAACAAAAAAGATTGATGACAAATCAGATCTACTCATGAAAGAGCGTGAAGAGATAGTCATAGAGTTTAAAACAGCTCTTTGGACTGAGCATTGGAACCAAGAAGCTGGTATTAACTACTTAAAATTTGATTTCGCAAAGTTTGAAGGGAAAGCCTATGCAAAAGAAATTGATTTACCAAAAAAGCATTATTGGCAGGTGCAGCATCAGCTAGTATGCAATGGCAGCAGTGAAGCTATTCTATTTGCTGAAGTTGGCTTTGCTAATAACTATATCATTTACAAGATCAAGCTTGACGAAAATATAGATATGCATATAGCTAAGCTGGCTGATTTTTGGTTTTACAATGTAAAACAAAATGTCATGCCAGATGACACGCACCCCGATGATATAAAACGCTTGAGAGATTGGGGTAAGGTTGAAGAAAATATTTTGATAGCTGACGAAGCGCAAAATATTAAAATAAACGAATGGGTTGACTTAAAAGAGGAGGTAAAAGCAAAAACAAAAGAATTAGAGGTTCTATCCAATCAAATTAAGAAGTGGATAAATACAAAAAATAGAAAGTTAGTAGGGAGTCATTACACAGCCTACTATGCATCCAACAACGCACTAAAAAGTAAAAAAACTAAGGACTCTAATAGGTCTGAATCTTTAAATATCAAGGAGAATAAATAATGCAACAATCAGAAAACATTAACGAACTGGCAACTGCTTTGTGTGAAGCGCAAGCTGAGATGCGAGGAGCTGTGAAAGATTCAAGGAATCCATTCTTTAAATCTAAATATGCTGATTTAGTTTCAGTAATGAAGGCTATTAAAGATTCATTCCAAAGACATGGATTATCTTTTACTCAGTTTCCGCACATTGAGCATAAAAAAGGTTATGTATTTGTTAAAGATCAAGCAAAAGAAGTTGACATGCTTCATGTGGGCGTTACAACCACTTTAATGCATACATCAGGACAATATCAGCAACATTCTTTTGCTTTGCCACTATCTAAGCAAGACCCACAAGCTGCTGGTGCTGCCATTACATACGCTAAGCGCTATGCATTGCAAGGTGTTGCTGGCATACCGTCAGAGGACGATGACGCAGAATCTGCGATGAATCGGCAACCTAAAGCTGCTTCCAAGACTAACTGGGTGAAAGAACTAGAAGCAGTTAAAACTAAGCAATCTTTTGATCTTAAAATTAAGCAAATGAAGGCTGATAATGTTAAAGTTAAAAAAGGATCTGAGCTACATGCTGCTTTGAGTGAAGCACAAGCCAGATTTAATATTACACACTAACTATTAAAAACATGGAGAGTTAAAATGGAAAAAACGACAATACAATTAGAAGATCATGATTTGAGTGAAATAGTAAATTTTAAAATATGCAAGGAAGAAAAAAGCGTTTCAAAAAACGGTAACCACATGATCAAATTAAGTATAAGATGCACAAATGCTAATGGTTTAGAGATAGACTGGTGGTTTAACCAGTTTTTGACCGCAACAGATGGCGCATTGCGTTATGCTGTAGAATTTTGCGATGCTTTGAACCGAACAATTAAGTTAGAATTAGGTGTTGATGCAAATTCAGATTATCTTCCCGGTGAACCAGTTAAAAAAGATTTTGTTAATTACGAATTAGGAATCTTCAAAGGAGCAGAGGGCGCATGCCAGATAACTAAAAATGGCGAACGGCACAATTTAACCAATTTTCAAAAACAACAACCAAAAGAGGAGGGCAAAGATGAAACATTAGATTTAAACGATTTAGAGGAAATACCATTTTAATTTTAAACTATATAATGTGGAGGTTATATATCATGCCGTTAGTGCTAACAAGAAAAATACGACAATCATTTATTATTGGTAATGAAATCAAAGTTACGTTGGTGTCTATAAATGGCAGTCAAGCAAGGATCTCTATAAATGCGCCGCGAGAAATTCCAGTGTATCGCGAAGAACTAATAGATGAAGAAAACAATCAACAACAAAAAGGAGTGCAACAATGTCACATAAATTAAACAAAATGTCAACAGTCGAAGCCAGAGAAAATTTCTCTGAATTAATTAACCTAGCAGCCTATGGCAACAAGCGTTACATTTTAACTCGCCGTGGCCGTCCAGTAGCTGGCGTTGTTTCAATCAGTGATTTAAAATTTTTAAATGAAAATCGAAAACGTTTAAATGAAGAAGATAGGGTGGCAAACTAACCAAGCTATCCTCCAAATGTCCGGTAAGTATTATTACCGGACATTTCAATATATGAGAAATCCATGTTAAAAAATAAAAATTGCGTTGATTGTAAAACTTGCGCAGAATGCACAAACTGCATCGATTGTGAAGGCTGTAGAGGCTGCGAATCATGCAAAAAATGTATATATTGCAGGTATTGTGTTAAGTGCATTGATTCTAAATTTTGTGAAGGCTGTAGAGGCTGCGAATCATGCAAAAGTTGCGTAGATTCTAAATACTGCTTTAACTGTGTAAAATGTCAAAAGTGTCTTAATTGTTCATATTCTATAAATTGTCAACGGTGTGAAGATTGTACGGGCTGTGTAGATTGTGAATATTCTAAGTATTGCAGCAGTTCTAAAGGTTTAAGCGAATGCGAACAGTGTAAAGGATGTCTTTTCTGCGAAAAATGTATTAGCTGTATTGATTGTAGGAATTGCGTAGAGTGTGAAGCGTGCATTGATTGCACTTCTTGCAAATATTGTCATGATTGCCATGGTTTAACTGGAAAGCAATACTGCATCAATAACAAGCAATACACTGAAATGGAATATTTAACAATATTAAATGGTAAAAATTGTACTAATTGTATTGAATGCGAAGCCTCGATAAATTGCAAAGATTGCAAACGATGTCAATACTGTATCGATTGCACAAGGTGCACTGATTGTTTCTATTGTTATAATTTATACGATGAACAATACTGTATAAATAATATAAAATACACCAAAGAAGAGTACCTGGAAAAATTAAAATCGCTCTAATTTTTTAAAGCAGATAATCATGCGCTGCTTGGTTCAAACCGATTGTACTAAAATTGCCCGTATGCTTATCTAGTAAATTATTATCCATAGCCAGAGCCACAAGTTGAAAAGCATCTGCGCAATGGCTCGACCAATCATGCAAAGGCCCAGTAACTACGCCGTTTATTGACACTTTCGCTTGATATTGCATCAGACAATCTAGCAAGTAAGAGCATCTTGTTTTGTGAAACTCGTACGTGTTGAATTTGATGCGGGACCGCTCTATACTGTCGATGTCTTTATTTTTGGGTCTAGGAACACGCACAAAGTTAATCCCCAGTTTTTTGAAAGTATCAAGCCTAGATACACCTGTGGACAGTTCGCGTTGGCTCACATCATGTGGTGCAAAGTGAGACCCGAAAATACAACCGTTTTTGGTTTTCCAGTCATTCAAATAATTAATATAATACGTAATGCCTTCATTATTTGCTTCGAAATAATCCACGAATCTAATAACACCATTTTTCATTTTTTGAAATAGGCAAATACTCATGCTATCAGCTATCCCAAGGTCGAACGACGTGTGCACAGGAATAGATTGATCGATTGGAAAATCATATATGCGCCCTTCTTCTTGAGCTTTTCGCAGATGTTTTGAGAAATAACTATTTTCAAGCGCTACATCCCAATCGCAATAATATTCTTGCCTTATTTTTTCCGTGCTCATTACAAGCTTAGAATCTTCTAGCATTTGATCTGTAATAACGCGAGTTCCATCTAAATTGAATCCTTCTAGACAATTTAGGTGCTGTGTATACCACCTGGGATCATCTTTAACTTTGTTAAACAATTTGTAGGCATGATTGTGGCCACGAGGTGTTGTGTTTATTAAGACCCAACCTTCATTTTGCGCAAGAACTGGTTGCAAAAACTGCAAAAGCAAGGGAGTTTGTATAGCGTACTCGGATAGCACAACCCCTACGGGGTTTGACCCAACAAGATAGTCATAGCGACTCGCTCCTACAAATTGCAAAGATGAGCCATTTGTTAATTCTAAGCGCATTGTGGTTTGATTTTTTTTGCGAATCAATTCAGGCGGAAAACAATCGAGGAAATTTTCCCCTTCTTTGTTCACAGCATCCCAGATGGCTTTGCGGCCTTGACCTATTTCAGGAAAAACGTAATAGTAATTCCCCACACGCTCGAGCATTTTAATAACAAGCGCATTGAGCATGCAGGCGTCTTTTCCGAAGCGTCGCGGCAGTACCAAAAAACAATTTTTTATTTTGTCGTGTAAAAAAGCTTTAAAAAATGCTTGCTGGTAATCACGCGGTTTGAATTTTAACGGTAGATCAACAATCTCTTGCATTATTTTTTTTCTTTTGGTTTGAAACCGAACCAAAAATGAATAATGCTTGTGACCGTGGCAAATAAGCCACCTAGAATAATGTCGAATATATCGTTATGACTCAAGTGAGGCTGTAAAAATATCAAAGCAATAACAACTAGATAGCCAAAAATCATAATGAAGCTTAAAATAGATGGCATTGAAGAGTTAGTTTTGGTAGCCATTTTTCTTGCAGATTGCGCATCTTTAACGATCAGCTCATTATTTTTGTGATCGATTCTCGCAAGTTGCGCCTCGTACATTTTATTTATTCTTGTCAATTCAGTTTTTTGTTCTGGTGTCATAGATTGAATAGCTTTTTTACGCTCGGCTTCTGTGCTGTTCTCGCTAAGTCCTAAAACTTCATTCACGGCCTGCCCTACTTTTGGAAAACCGAAAAGCGCCCCTAAAGCTGGTGCAACAGATGAAAGTATTTTTGTAAACATTTTTGTACCTCCTTGTACATTTAAATTAATAAAGCCACATAGCATGCGGCTTCGACGTATCGACATCGGCATGCACAAAAGTTTTTGCAATGCCAATTCTTTTAAAACCACCCTCTAACAAGCATTCAACCATTTTTACTCGATCGCTAGAACTCTTGCACGCTATATCAACCGCCATACCTTTAAGGTGCGAGCTTGTCTTGCTTCCACCAATTTTGTTATTATGATTATGACAGCGGCAGCCGGACGTAATTATCATAGGTGAGTTGTACAGTTTTCGAGCGGCTTCGAGTTTTTGAACGAGACACAAATCTATTTCGTCGTATCCACAACCGCACTTGCAGGTAAACTCATTGAGTGTGAAATGATCCGTTAGTTTCATTATGCTGGGACACCATAACATATGTACCAATGATATCCTTGGTAGTGAAAAAACGCTGGTGAGTATCCGCCATACGTTGCAACAGTTGACCCTGCTTCGACACTACCACCGATAGCACACACAGGGCCACCATTCATCGGAGGCATTAGTAGCTTTTTATTCGCCGACCAATCGGCATCGGCTGATGCGCCTGGCGTGCCGTCAATATACCATCCACCCGTGCTGACAAATGGCGATGGAGTCGCCACTGAGCGCCACATTAGCTTAAAAAGAGCCTCATATTTATCATCTGCGGAGGTAGCACCACTGGCTGCACTACCAACAGTATTGGTTGCATTAATCCATATATACCCTGGCGGCGTTGTTGCATCACCAACTGGGCCAGCATCACCATTAGCCATCATTGCAATCACTTTTCCCACAGGGAAAGATGATTCTTTTAACGTATTTATCTGCTCTAACAAATTAACGATAGCATCATCTACCGTACCATTTGAAGTTCCAACCAATGATGCTCCTGTTGGAGAGGTTGTGCTGGCTAGTTGCAACTTGAGTTCAGCAGTTGTGCCGCCTTGCGCTATGCCTACAGTTGTAAATGCCCCGTTCTGATCCACTGACCAGGTTTGTGGCACACCGTTCACTGGTGAGGGCAAGTCTGGCAAAAAGCCTCGCGTCGCAAATGGATTAGCGTCCTCGGCACCTCTTGGCGTGTTCGACCATCTTAAATATTGTTGATCATACCAAATGACATAGTCAACTTCTCTTGGGAAATTTAAATCAGTTGCAGTAATTGACGCGCCGGGTTGAATATCTTGCATTTGAATTGGATCTAAGTCGCGCCAAATTTGATAATCTGTCCCTTGTGTGAGTTCACCAGCCGTGAATGTTATAGTAGCTTCATTGTATGAATTTAAAGTTAATGAATATGCAGAAAGATCAATTCCAGAAGGAACCAAATTACCAGTACCATCACCTTTTAAAAGAATTATATTACTAACTACGTTTGTGGGAAGCCATATACCAGTATCATATGTAAGAGTGGTACCATCAAACTGGAATTGATAAATATTAGTGGTTAAGTCAGTCATTGTTTTTCTCCTGTTTTCTTAGTTCGGCTCTTTGTTTGCGTTCGTAATAACCAGGTTGACACATGTCATCCCAAGCTTTACGTAGTCCGATAGCACCTAATGCCATACCCATGACACTTTTTGTAAAACCATTAACATTGTTTGCAAAATCACTCATTACCAGCAATGCATTTTCTGAATTAGCTCGTTCATGCTTACCTTCTTTTTTCAATTTTCCAATGTGATATAACTTATCAATCGTTTCTGCTACCATCGTGCCCTCTTGAACCAAAGGCCCAGCTAGGCGAGCGGTAGCTTGCACAGGGCTACGTGCGTAATCTTGTATTAGATCTAAAAAGTAACCACCTGTGTGCATAAATCCATTTTCCATCCAAGATTCAACTGATGTATCGATTGGTTTATTATTAAGAACTTGTCCAATAGCATAAGATAGATAAGAAGCAGCACCAGTAAATGCAATTGCCTTCCCCAAGTGCAAATATTTCGTAGTGCTGCTGTACTTAGAGGTAATTCGTGTATACATTTTGGTCATGTTCAACCCATAACCTTTTAAAGATAAAAATTGATCGAGCAATATCTTAGGTATGCCGCTAATGTTTAAGTATTTTAGTGATTTTGGCTTACCTGTTGGAACAATTGCATTATATGGGTCAGAAAGCATAGCATAAGTTCTGGCGTATAAATCTGTTGCATCTTTAAGGCTTATGTCTTTTGACACCAACACTTGAGGCAACATGCACCCTTCTAAGACACCATCTTTAACTACTTGACTGCGCCATACATCCCAATGCTTTTTATTTAAGCCATAACGCGACATCCATTGTCGCAAATCATCTGGTAACGCATCAAACTCTGTATTGGCGAACTCACCGATATAACGAGAAAGTGAAAGTTGAGTTGAAGATTTAACCCCATAGTCATGCGATACTATGCCACCAAATTTTAAAACTTTATCTTGCCATGCAGCTACATTCCCATTGCCAAATTTCGAATTTATATTGAAAACAGTTCCATCTTCGTTTGATGCCAATTCAGCTGCTTTATAACCCTTATACAAAGCGTTCATATAAGCTTTTGATTCAATATCCCATTTGCTAGTATCTAATCCTATTTTATTTAACAAAGGATCTATATAATGAAGCGCTGTTGTTTTTAGTGATTTACCAATTGTAACGACAGACGTTTTGCCGTCTACACCGAGATACTTAAAGTGAGTCACAATATTCATAAGATCTTGAGGAAGCGCGTATGCTAGCCAGCCACCAGATTTCACTATAGTAACAGCAGCTTTTGACAAATGATCGAAATATTTTTCACTCAAGTTTGAATAGCCGTTTGTGTGGCCTTGCATAACATCGACATAATTTTCTAAGTCTTTATTGAGTCGTATAGTATCTTCAGGGTTTAAATTGTTGCCTTCCATTTTTTTTAATGCGTTTATTGTCAGCTGCAAAGACTCTCTCGGGTTGGGACCGAACACTTTGGCCATGCCTAATTTTTTTGCAGTGCTTCTTATATCAGATTCCATTGCTTGCCATAAATTGTTATGGCCATACTTAACCATCATTTCGTAAGCATCTTGTGCAGTTTTATAAAAAACTTGTCTGTGCGCATTCATCACGGCATCACCAACATCTTGTGTTGTATTATTGGTAATATTTTTTATCTTGCCGGCTTGTCTCATTATGGAGTCTTGATATAATTTTTCTAATGCTTTTATTTTTTCTTCTTTTGTAAAACCGTCGTAGGTCGGTTTTTTTGACGATTTTCCGGTTAATATTTTTTTGGTATTATCTTTTAGTATTTGATCTTCTTCTGATTGGTTGCGTGCTTCTGTTACACTAGCAAGCATATTCATTTTTGGTCTTTGATATGTTTTTTCAAAGTCGATACGGTCTAACATATCATTGACGAATTGATCTTTTAATTCTGTTGTTGAAATCGATGCATCGTCGCGAAATAATTGCGTCAATGTGGGATCATTTAGAAATCTCTCGAAAGAATATCCTTGGGAAAACAATCTATTCGGCAGTTCCTCCAGTTGGTAACCTTCTTGCTTTAAACTTTCATACATGTATTTTTGAAATTTTTGCAAACGATCAAACATTTTTTGACCTTCAGGGTTTAAGCCAAAATTCTCCCCGTGTGCTATTTCGAATATTTCCAATTGTTTTTCTGGTGATTTTAAATACGCTCGAACATCTGAAAACTCATCAGATCCATTGGTAACATAGTGAACCATTTGATTGTACAAATGAAGTTGCATTGCTTTAATTTGATTGGGTACGGACACTTGTTGTGAATCATATTTATCACCAAACCCAGTTAAATTGTCAGCCAGAATTTTTCTTTGCTTAGTGCTTGATTTAGCGGCATCTAGGCTTTGTCTTAGAATATTTTTTTTCTCAGCTGCTACTTTTAATGACCACAAAGCCAGTCTATGTTTTTTTTCTAAATCGAGGATGTGAGACTCTAAAGCTTGGCTTGCTGCTTCTGCTGGGTTTTCACCAGCGACATAGGAGCTTTTCATGTTTTCGATAAAGTCATTAAGGGTTTGGCCAGGTTCTAAATATTGTGCATAGTCATAACGCGCAGCATTAGCCTTATCGATGATACATTGTGTTATTTTGCTCATCTATACATCTCCAAACTCATACAAACAACTGGCCACATGACCTAGAAAGTTTTTTATCCCATCAAACGATTTGCGCTGCCTTTCTAATGCACCTGCAGTGGACTCTTCGTACATTTCGTCATCGATTAACCCAGAGTTTCTATAATCATTTACTTGATCTTTTAAATCCTTGATGGTATAGGTTTGATCGTAAGGCTCATCTGCAGGATCGTCATCAATTCGTGGGGGTATTTCAGTATGAAAAGCTTGGCGTTGAGTTGCGTTTAAGGCAGCCATCGCTTCATTTTCGACATTGGTATTTTGTCTTATTGGGCTATAGTTTTTTACTGCATCTGTGTAATTTTTTATCGGCAATGCATCTTTGTTTATTTGATCACTAAGCTCATTCAAATTTTGATGTAACGGTAAATCTGAGCTAGGCACATCACGCAAACTTTTAATAGCTTCGATACGGCGCGCTAACGCTTGTTTATTATCCTCTGTCAAATTGGATCGATTTATAAGCTGTTCATTTTTTTCGAGTTCATTGTTGACGTTTGTTGCATCGTCTATGGCATTAGCGAACTCAACCCTGTTATCAGAATCATAAATGTCATTAACTTTTTTCCCCGCGCCAACGTTCGGAATCGCATCCCTAAGCTTCTGATTCAATGCGCCAATTTTATCTGTATCAACATCCTCAGGAAAAGTTTCCGCATAAGTTGTAAGATCATCTGTAAGCGACCTAATTTTAGGCAACGGATAAGAATGTATTGTATTATCGGAATCCAGGTTATTCATGATGGTATCTATATTATTATTGATTGCTTCATGATGCTCGGCTAGTTTTTGATTCGCAATTTGTTCTATTTCATTTGCTTTTTGTATAGCATCTGGATCTGTAGGTGAACTTGTTTTTTGAAATATTTCTAAGCTGTCGCCATGCGTACGTTTTGCAGCATGATTAGCCATATCTTCTAAATTATTTGAGCTGACGCCTTGTGTAACATTTTTCAATCGATCTGGGATAGGAATTTTCTTGGCTAGATCAACTGCGCCATGCAGTGCGCCATCTAACACCCCACCCATAAGCGCCCCATCACCTACAGACTTTGCGTAAGCCACAGGATCAAATTGATGATTGAGTGCTTCATCAACAGATTCTATGCTAGCGTTTGCAGTTGCCCCTATGCTGGCGCCTTTTACTGCGGCTGCTGCTGCACGATTCACAACTGATGGCAATACGCTTTCGCCAGTAATGGTTGATCCAGTCGTGATCGCGCTTGCTAGAGGTTCTACAATTTCTGGTCCTAACATAGCACCTGCTACACCTTCTAAATCATAAACCGGATCTAGTAGCCCTCCCATTATTTGTGCTCCGTATCGATCGTACCACGGGTTTTTAGCCATTGGGATAGCGCTGACCTGTTCCATGGCTTGATTGGCCATTTCTTGTCTTGATTTTAGGTAATCATCTTTGGCCCGCTCTCCGAGTAAGCCACCAATTAGATCGGCTTTGTGCCAGGTGTGCAATCCAAAATACCCAGCTTGATGGGTTGTTCCGTGTGTTATAAGTGCAGCATTCAGATCAGTGAAAAAAGGTGATGCATCAGATCCAGGTTGCGCAAGTGTGTAAGCTTTAGGTTGATCAGGTTCAATTTGTGTTTGCGCATTCAAAGCAAATTGATCGCTGGTATCTTGAGGATTTAATGTTTGATAGATATCATTTTTCATTAAAAAGTTTCCTTTAACCACTCATTAAACTTTGCAGCTGTACTAACAGGTAGTGGGTGCTGAGTCGTTGCTACAAAATTTATTCTAATTGGCCTATTGTCGCGACCCATCACAACATGACCATTTTGATCGACGTATATCAAATCTTTTTCGTTAGCATCATTTACAAAATGACCATTTTGCTGAACTGATATGGCATTGGCTATTTTAATTGCACGATTACTAACATTCTCTGGAACGCCAGCGTCATCTTTTAGCATTGGCTTTACATCTAGATTATCAACAGCCGAATTAACAGAAGATTGATCTATTTTTATCGAGCCACTTTTTGTTTCAATTTGTTTAGGCACATGATAGTCACGATTATTGATAGGATAGTATTGTGTTTCAATCCAATCTTGATAAGCTTTTGTAGCAGCTTGATCACTTTTTTGGTTTGTAGATGTCATGTATTGATGTACCGCCAAATCTTTTACTATGCTTTGTTCTGCTGTACTTTTTGCTTGGCCATTATTGCCAACGTTTACTGTATTCAAAACCGTTTTGTTGTATGGCGCCATTGCAGCAATGACCGAGTTATTTACTTTATTAGATATATCGTTGTATAGTTTTGGGTCTTCCAATTTTAACTGTTCTACTTTATTTAGTTTTTGACCAACCACAGGTGAAATGCTACTAATATCATTTATCATGAGCGCTTTGTAAACTGGATGTTTTCCACGCGTCAATTGATCTTTTATTACTGGGTACAAATTTTGATTGTTTTGTCCTTGTAAATTGTATTTTAAGTTGTCAAGCATGCTTGATCTTTCGATATAAGGTGCTTGATTTAATGTTGTTTTCAAGCTTTGCAAACCTTGAGCTTTGAGAATACCTTGTTTCAAATTGGCAGCTTGCGTTGCATGAACTTTATTAGCATAAACATCTAAGAGAAGCTGTTTAGCTTTTGGATCTAAAGTTTTAGTTAACAATTGTGTGGGGTCATTCAAAACGTTATTGACTATAGGTGCGCTATTTGGATATTGCTGTAGTAAGTCATTATCATGACTTGCAGTGCTGGATTGTACTGCTAACACCGGGTCTTCTTTACCCAAGGCTGTTTGTTGATTATAGACTCTTGTGGCGTTTTGTATAGCTGCAAATTTGCTTTGTTCATTGTCATATTTTTGTTTGGATAGATTTTCCAGCATCTGCGCTTTTGATTGACCGTTGTTAAACGCTGCCATACCTGCTGTGTGGCCAATCATATTGCCTATAGAATTAATAATTTGTAATTGAGTCATATAAGGCAAATTAGCGTTATATGGCATACCTTCTTTGGATCTTGCTACGCCATCTGCAGCCAACGACTCATTTTTAATGCTGGAGGTTTTTTCACTTGCTTTGAATTCACTAAAGCGTTTGTAGAGCAAGTTTTGTGCTCGTACTTGTGCTGATTGTGAAATATTGCGAGGATCAATAGCAAATTTGGATTGCATCTCATTTAACGCATCATCGTTTTGCGGATCGTTCACATAGTCAGCTAGCTTTTGCATGGCCATGTTTTTTTCAACAGGGGTCAAGCCGGGAGTACTTGCTAAAGTTTTTATCTGATAATATCGATTCATGACAGATGCTTGATATGCACCTTCTCTAAAACCATTAGCCCTTTTCATTTGCTCAGCTGGTGTGAATCCGCTTGTTTGTGCGTTGTTAGACATGGCACTATTGGCGATATTGATTAGACTTTGTACACCTTTATAATTGTCATCGGTTGCACCGATTGGCAAGTTTAAAATTGCATTAGTAGCCGCATTAGTTGCAGTCGTTGTTTGCTGCATAGCATTTAACTTATTTGCATACAACGTATGTTGAGCTAACGTGTCTGATAATTTGCGTCCATACATACTAGCTGCATTTTCTACTTCAGCTATCACAGAACCATGCAAAGGGGTTGGTGTGTTGTTCAGCGTTGCTCCCATATAAGAGCTAATTACTTTTTTAAAGTCTGGTAATGTATTATCACCCAATGGTTGAAGTAATTGTTGATGATATAAGTTTTGAATATGAGATTGTATATCATTGCTTGTCATGACTTTTGCAACAGGTAAGGCGCCCGAATTGTACGCCCTACCGGCTTCTGTAAAATTTTCTTCAGGCTGCCATTGTTCGCCTTTTTGATAGGCTTTTATTGCGTCTTGCTCACCTTCCTGCTGCTCTTGCTCATCGACCTTTTTTTGTGCAAACTGTCCAACTTGTGACATAATCCCAGCTTGCTCGTCACCTCTTTTTTCTAGCGCCTCAGCTAGAGGACTTTCGCCGCTTGAAACTTCAGTTGTTACAGTTGGTACATAACGCATAATTAGTATCCCATTCCGTTTGAAGAGGCATTCCAAGATCTATAAAAATCTAACGATGAACCCTCGTAATTTTTTTGAAAAGTTTTATTCCAATTATTAACTTGAGGTGAAGCTTGTTGTGACATTAATGATGACGATTGCGCTCCAGATGCATCAGCAGTTGATTTTGGAGCACCAGGCGAAAATAAATTAGCCACATCTTTTACAGCACCGATCGTATCGGCTGTTTGCTCAGTTGTTAGATTCATTTTAGCCGCGCCAATTGCAAGCTTGTCTTGAAGAATATCACCCTGTTCATTCAGCCGAGCTATGCCTTGATCTTGCGCATAGGCATTGTAACTTTGATCTGACAGCGCTAAAAATGTTGGGCTTGCCAAAGACAAACCTGATGTTGCTTCTCTCGCTTTTTGTGCTGATAAGACTTGAGTTATTTTATCAGAGCGTTGAATAGATTCTTCGTCAGCTGCCATTCTCTGCTGAGACATACGCAAGTTAATTGCGTCTTCTTGCGCTTGCTCAGCTTGCGATTGACTTTGCGCCTTGTCAGCTGAGCCGATAACATCTGCTGCTGCGCCAATTATTTGAAATGTAGCTCCACCCATTTTTACCTCGATACCTGTAGTGTTATACCTAGAATTGTGAGTGCTAGGCATGTTTTTTGTTCGATTTCAATTGTTGCATTTCTTGTGCTGCCAAGTAATATAGGCGCCACAAAAATACCATCTTCTGGCGAGAGTAACGTATCAGCTTGAAGATTTTCTTCGCTCGTTTGCGTGCCAACTGTTGTTGCTTGCGTTGGTACTAATTGGCCATTGGCGCTAAAAGGATATGAATTAATGTATTTAATATACATCTTGCTAATACGTTTTTTCAAAAATAACGAATCACCTGTTTGCGTAAATACATGCAAAGGAAGTGTTTTTAAGTGTGTTTTGAACCCGTTACCGACATAGATTGAAGAATTCGCCGATAAGCTAAAGTTGACATCTGTCACATCAATATATGATATGTTAAGCGTTTGATCGTACTCAACGTAAAAAGAACCTAAAAATTGAACGCCATCAGTAAGTGAAGTATCTGTTGCGCCAGCTTCGATCAATTCAACAGGTACGACTTGTGACCCCCAAAACGACGGCATGAAATAAGTTAAATTGATTATTGACTTGCTGGGAATTGTAGTTGTGTCTATTTGAACTTCTTGGTACAAATCTAGATTGAAATTTGTCCACTGTAGTTTTAATATAATCGGCGTTGCAATTTGCAGATAACCATCGTCTTCCGACCCTGGAACTAGCCAAAAATAAACTGAATCGCCAATACTCACAACATTAGCAATTTTAAGATTAAGTCTGCTTTCTAAAGTTCCAGATGTTGGTTTGAATGAGATGAATTCTGTCGAAGTCCAAGCACTTACATTTTCCTCGGCTAATGATTCCCACAAAACAAGGCCGCCATCACCATTAATCACAATTAACATATTGGAATCATGCACAGGATTTGTGGTATAAGCCGCCATGGCTACAGGATTATTGATCAAATGATTGCTGGTCAAAGATGCGGTGTTTGTGGTATAGCTGTTCTCACCATTGCCATAATTCAAAGTCATCATGGACTTACCGCCTTTTTTGACAAAGATTACTTGGTTGTCAAAAACTATAGGTGTTGTGTTCGAACTTCCCACTGATGTTTGGCGGCGCATTGCAACAGAGCTAGGCGAGAGCGTATCAACACCCCAGACAGGCGAGGCGTATTCATTTTCATCGGTAAAAACAATTAGGCTTCGCTGTGCCACCATGTTGATAATGCTTTCACTTTCTTGTGTCGCAATAGTCACATTGATAGCATCTGAGGCATTTGGACCAACGGTGAAATTGCCGTATTGTCCAATTGAACTGTAGAAAATGTTATTTTTTTGGTTAGGTCCACCAGCGATCACCAATCTGTCTTCGTAAAGCGCAATGGCTGCTGGAAAGCCGCGAGTGTCATTATAAGCTTGTTCCGATAAATAACTGTTGTACCCTTGCAAAGTTTGAGCGGTTGGCGATGTATTGGAAAAACCCCTAAAAGGCGATAATATTTGGATTATTACGCTGGTAGATGATGCAATTTGATATATCAACGCTCGTCCAATAGCGTCACCTTCTTTAGGCCCTAAAGATTCAAAAATTCCGCCTACGAATAAATCAGTAAAGCCACCAAAATCACCCATTGTGGTGATGGTTAAATCCGTTAGGCCACCGATGTCTGTTGTGGCATTTGAGATTTGAAAAACCGTATTGCCTATGTGTGGGTCATAAACTTTTGTAGCTACTGCAATGTTCTGAAATAATTGTGTGGGTTTGGGGGAAGTAGAAAACGCGTAATCATTGATCATAACGCCAAACCTAGAAGATGCAGGGTGAGCGGGAGAGCAAGTTAAAGTTATATAGCCGGCAGAACAAACTATATACAAAATATTATCTAATTGCACATGCTTTAATTTCATATCTTGATCAATGAAATTTTGGACAAAATTTACTGGTGCCGGGTTGGGGGTTATATCCAACGTAACTGGAGATTGTTGACCTATAACGTACCAAAATGTAAATAATTGTTTGTTTAGTTGATCATCTGTAGTTGTAAAAAGTCCTATTAAATATTCAACTCCATCGAACACAAAAGGAAATATAGAAGAGAATACAAAGTCAGCGAATGCAAAATTCAACTGATCATACATCTCTGTAGAGAAGCGTGCTTTAGCGCCACCGCCTGGCATTACACAAAAGTTTTTTAGCTCCTGAGCAGATTTTGCATATAAGTCAAGATCAGAACGAGCCGATAGATTTTTATCCAGTTCGCCGTGCGTGAAATCATGATTGGTAACGAGCGTTTTAGTCATGCTTAAACCTCGTAATATGCGTGGATCAATCCTAAATTTTGCATCACATTCGAAGGATTCGATTGTGAATCAACAAAGCGTGCCCTTGCCATTTGCATTTCGGCTTTTTCGCCCCAAAACTGAGCAAGTTGTGGTGTTTCGGTGACAAGCGTTGCACACTCAGCCGCTAGAGCGTACGTGATTAGCCTTACAAACCCAGGCGACCAATTAGCTTCAGTCGAATCATACACATAGCGCCACTGCCAATTTTGCGATACGTTACACAAAACCTCATCACCAACAATTTGATAATTAGCATTTGGGTAAGCCTCCCAAACTCTAACAACATCGGGAGGCATGTTGTACGTGTAATTATACCTATCGTTGGGCGAGGTATTCGATTTTTTAACCAAATTGAACCATTTCGTCGAAAAGGTCCAAGGGTGAGCCGCCAGCAAATCAGGTTTGATTAGATCATAAATATTACTCATTGCGGATAGCAAAGGATTCGCAACATCCAAAGTTTGAAAACTTGGGTTGCCCAAATAATTAAGAGCTGCGTTTATGATGCTAAGCTTGGTTGCCATTAAATAACCTTTACACGGCTGGTCTGACTACAAAAACCGTACAATCCAGCGCTTGAAATGTATTTTCTGCGTACAGTGTCACCGTATTAGCTGAAGTAACTTTTGCGCCAGCAATCAAATGATCAACTGAAAAAGGAGCGCCAAGCTCAGTTAAGCACGCCCATACTTTATCAGTCGTCAAAGCGCCAGGAACTGTGACCGTATCGCTTGCTGCAGCTGCTAAAGTGTGATCAACTATACCTACAAAAGTTGTTACATCGCTTGCTAATTTATTTTTTGTTATGGAACCGTCTGGTATATCCGTATTAACCTCAATTACCGGTAATATTGTTGTAGGATTTTTTGTTGCAACATATACCATTTCTGGGCCGTCTGCCGAGACAATATAAATGTAATCATTTACTTTTAGTGCCAGATTGGTGTCAAAATATCCACTTGCATTTACAACCGCTTTCGTGTCTTCAGAAAAGTATTTGTAAAGTTCCGGTGCGCCAGAACCTGCACTAAAACCCACATCAATTTTAAAAAATGTTTGCTTGTTATAAGCCATAGAAACTCCCATAGTTAGCGGGGACAAGCCCCGCCAATAATTAACCGCGAATGACTGTCAAGTTAACTTGCGTGTCCGCACCTGGATCGCCGGTGAAACTTAAAGTAACTTTTCCCGATCCAGCATACGCTTCAACTAGTGTATGTTGTGAAGCACCAATTGAATGTATTGTTGCTTGCACAATATCTGTCGATTCAAAATTACCAGTAACATCTTCTGATGATGCACCACCAGTTGTTGTATAAAGAGAATTTGATACAACATACGGCCCGCCAACTTCATTTGTCAAAGCCGCAGTTGTTACAGGTTCAACGTCCGAAGTTACATACATCAACAAGTAACCATCACTTGTTTTTGCGTAAATGATATCGCCTACATTCAATGCAGCTTGAGCTGTAAAATAGCCCGATGCTTCAACTGTTGCACTATCATCTACGGTAGATTGGTAACCCCAAAGCTTCGGCGCATAATCTTGTTGATACCCGGTATCTAGTCGATAAAAATTCTTATTAGTAAAAGCCATGTGTGTATCTCCTTACTCAGCACATTCAATTTTGACAATACCATTATCAAGCAATGATGATGCTCCCAGACGCATTCTACTGATCGTCAACCAGCTTTGATGCGCAGCACTCCAATCAACTTCTGTCGTAGGAGTAATTGAGTAAACACGACCAATAGCGCTTCTTTGCCATGCAAAACATGTTCTCACACCGGCAGCTTCCGGTAGCCCACCTTGCGTACCTGTTGCGATAACACCAGAACGATTACCTAGCGTATAAATATTGAAGCCTAAGAAATTCATCAAGCGTCCATCCACTAAGTTTCGATCATTTACATATAATGCAGATGTTGTTTTGTCTTCGTTTAGCAAACTTTGAAGTTGGCTAGGTGTTATACACAAATACCTATCTTCCATCGGCACATTGTTTTCATCAAGAATCGCAGATGCTTGTAATAGCTTGTCAACGGTCATGTTAGTGCCGCCAGCAGCGATTGTATTCCCAGCAGGAGTTGCAGCAGCATTAAGCGCATCGATCAAAAATTGATCTTCCATCCTTCCCGATGCCTTCGCGTGCACAGAAGCCAAGCTCGATAAGATGCTGATCTGCTGGTTGATTTCTGCTTTTTGGAATATGTCAACAGGAATCGAGAGCACTTTGTTAGTGAAGCTTGTAACTACATTGTCATAAGAAACGTCAGAAGCTGGCAACAACGATTGAAATGCACCACGGTCTTGCATTTCCGCAATACCTTGAACTGGCCATTTGTAAGCATCACCGCCAGAGCCGCCTAAATAGACTGCTTGACATGTATCACCCAGCATAGCGCTGGCTTGAAATTCATTGATAAATGAGTCGTTGAACGATTGAATCGCAACATTCGATAAAGATAAAGGCATTTTTCTTCCTTAAAAATAATTAAACACATAATCCGTTATGTATAATTTCTTTTTAAGGTTGCCTCGAACGAGACCTGAAAATCAATTACCATTACGTCTAAAAAAATTCATCCTGAATTGTCGACACAGTCGGTTCTAGATCGTATTTTCAATATAACATAAGTGTGTGCAATATTCAAACATTTTTTACAAAAAGCAAACATAATTTGTCTTTCATGACAAAATAATGTACAATAAGAATGCTAAATCACAAGGACCCGTGATGCATCACGAATTTATCTTCTTTTTTTTCATCCTAGGTATTACAGCCGCAACCAGCGTTATTGTTGTGCTGTTTTATATATGCATCGGCACTTTCTATAGAATGGTGCAAGGTATGAAATTCTGGCCTGAAATCAAACGTAAAAAATCAAAGTAACCCACGATCATCAAGTGCTTGATATCGGCGCATCAAATCACGTTTTGCGGCTTCTCTTGCCGGACCATTTGGCATTTTGCCAACTTGTGCATTAGCTTCTCGTAGTGATTGTCTGGTGTCATGCACTGCAGATGGATTAGCCGGCACGGAAGATACATTCTGATTTTGCCCCATCGCCATATTCAAAAATCGAATATGATCGGCGCTATGAATTGAGTCCAAAAATGAATTAGCAGCTTTTTCATCAACATCAGGATTATTTGCTAATATCTGCATATTAGTTTTGAACAAGTCTATTTCACTTTGGTTCAATGACTGTATTTGCGAATCTGTATAAGCCGTCATTTCTTCTTGATATGCTTCTCTAAATTCTTGGGTTTCACGCGCCATTGCCTCTTGAGAAAAATTAACAAATTCATTAAAAGCATCATTGCTCATATTTAGCTTTTTACCGATTTCAGTTAATCGTGCATAGTCTGGGTCACTGGAATCATATTCAAAACCAGAGTCTGCTAAAGCCTCCGACGGTGTAAATTCGTATTCTTTCGGCGCCCCTGTAAAACCGCCAAATCTTTTTTCAAGCTCACCATACGACTTAGCAAGCGCTTCTGCGTCTTTGAATTTTTCTGGCAGCCATTCAGGCCTTTCACATATGGTGTCGCCCTCATTAGCGTGTGTGGAGGTGCTAACTTCAGCCTCAGAAGAGAGTGCAACTTCTGAAGCAACGGGCGACTCATTTTTGGCAAAAGTCTGTTCTAAGTTTTCATCGCCACCATGTGTTGCTGGTGCAGTCGATGCGATTTCATTATTTGTAGTTTGAGCCGTCGTGTCAACTGCTACTTGATCATTCATTTTATTCCTCCATTTTTATGATGATTTATAAGGCCGTTAAGCATACGTATCATATCATTTTGGCCATTAATGTATGCGTAATTTTGGCAATCAATACCAATCGGTTGTTTGAGCCGATCATTTAATGATTTCATTAATTTTTTTCCTGGCGCATATTCATGTAATGCATCATATGCACATTTACATAGGTCATTGTAAATAGCCTCACTCTTCGCACTCTCTTTTTCAAAGTCCATAAAACTCCTTTTTTTATGATTGTAATGACGGAGCTGGCGCTTGCGATTGTGCTCCTTGTTGTATATTTGGTTGTGGTTGCTGTTGCCCCATCATGCCTTGCGCGATTTGCAACATTTTTTGCTGCGCTAAAACATTGGTCATGACTTCAGGATTTACGTCGAGTTTTTCAAGAATGAAATCCGGCAGTTTGGTAACGTCGAACCCGTAAATGGTTGCAGCTTCTGCGAGCTGTGGCCCAAGGATTTGTTGAAAAGCTGATTGGGCTTGTGCCAATTTTTGCACCTCCATTGCGCCCTGCATCTCTGAGATTGCGCTAATAAATTCAGCACGCAAATGATCATCATCAACAGCTGGTGCAGGGACCATGCCAAAACGGTGCAGTATATGCCAACAGACATTAAATATTTGGCGAGGACCTTCGTAAATTGCCCTTGCTACCATGGCTTGGTTGTTTCGCGTCCACTCAGCCATGCGTGCATTCGTCTCGGTTGCGGTCATATTGCTGGCCTGATCGGTGCTTGGCATGATCGGGTTGATATTCATTGCTTCTTGAATCGTTTGCACAATTGATTCGCGAGTCATTTGGGCATAACTAGGATTAGCCTGAATCGACATTTGCTCAAACGATTTGCCACCGCCTGCGACTGGTGCAACAGGTATGATTGAACCCGGGACTACTTTTGCGTTGTAGGGGTTAATATCGCCTGATGCGTGAGCTAGAAAAATAGGGTTAGAGTTGAAATCAGCTGCCCTTACCTCATTTTCAGCCATCCGGTTTAAAATGCTAATCATCGGCAAAAGATCTAGTATTTTACCTCGACCAAATACCTCATTGGGTAACACTTTTTGACGAAAGATAATCCAAGGATTGTAGCTACGCTCTTCATATAGAAGATAGTCTTTTTCACCATACTGCATCACAAAATAACAAAACTTTTTGCCTGCTGTGCCATTTGGATTAAAAATGGTACCTTCAAGAATTTCAATTTCTTCATTCGGCTTGTCGTTTATCCGACGCTTTAAATTAGACGATAGCTTAGCTTTGGGCCAAGTTTGCAATATGACATCTGCTTGCATTTTATATTTGCGATATACATTATTGACTTTATCTTTTGGCCCTGGCTCTAGTGCTACTTGATTTAGTGGCACTGTTGTAAAATGGAATGGATCAGATGGTGTACCCTCGTTAACAAGCATTACACCAGTTGATATGGTTGATTCCAAAATAGCCTGAAACACAGACGTTTGAAAATTGGATTTTTTAAGTTTTGCAAAAAACAAATCTTCCCATTTTTGACAATCATCCTTTAGCTTAGATTCATCAACTTGAATCTCGCCATCGATCACTTTTTGCCCAGGACTCAGTTTAGCCCAGTTTTTTTCAGGATACAAAAGCTGTTGTAATGATGAGCTGAATTTCTCAGCAGCTATCGTTGCCGTTGAATCCCACTGACGTTTGTTACGCCTTTGACCAGATATGCGATTTTTAACTGCAAAATCTGCATAGTCCGGCATCACGAGTTCGTAAGCGCGCTGCAATTGACTCATCCAATGAGTCGCGTTTTGTTGCGCTTTTTCGTAGCGCTCGACGAGCTTTCCTGCGTCTAACATGCTTAACCGAAAGTCTGACGATTACCAGACCCACTGTTATAGCCGCCGCCCATCGTAGCTTGAATATTGCTCAATTGTGCTTGCTGCGCAGATTGGGCTTTGGCTTCGCGCATTTTGCGTTCTTGCTCTTCCTCTTGCTGCTGTTTAGCCACAGCATCTGCTTGTGCTTGCTGACGTCTTTTGGTGTCAGGATCTGTCACGCCTGGTACCAAATCTTCTGCCCAGTCTCTAAACGATGTCCACCAGCCCATTATATCACCTCCGTGTGTTGTTGTTTTCTTAGCCAAACATATAACTGATATGGAGTCCATACCCACTTGGCTTTAATTCCTAAAAAATTCTTTGTCATTGTCACGCAATTATTTGGCGACACAATATCGTAAGGGGCATTGCGCTGTATGATGTCATCCGCTCGCAACTTTACCTTCAACGTTTTGTAACCCGATTTTTCGCAGGCTTTAAAAAAATGTTCTTTGTCGTTTGCTAATGGATATCTAATGCCTGCTCTATTGTTTTGAAATGATATCAGCATCAATTTCTTGTCCTTTGTTTCGTAGGCTAAAAACACATGCGAGAAAAAAAAGCAAAACAAATCAGATATCTTATTTTTTTTCTTTACTGTAGAGACAAAGATGACATATGATTCTCGACATCCTCTATCAAAACTTGATTTAGCATCTGTTGCTCTGCAAAGTCTGAATAATTGAACACAAAAACTTTTGAATCTTTTGAAATAGTTTCTAACTTTGTTTTTAAATCGGTTGCATTTTTGCAAAACAATACCTCTACATTATTTTTTTTTAGCTCGATATACATTCTTTCTAGTTTTTTTAGCGAACGATTCAAGCTGCCCATTATTCTTGAGGCCCGTAACTATTCATTTCAGGACCTTTATAAAAATTCACAATTACATTTATTCCGTCAACCGAACGGAAATACAGGTGTGTTGATTCAGGGAATAAAGCGATCACTTCTTCATCAGCAAATCGAGTGATCATTGTAATTTTTCTTGTGTTTTCTGCCATTTCACCACCAGGATCAATATCTGGAAGTGTTACCGTTAATTCTTCTGTTTGCGAAACTAACATGTTTTCATTGTTCGCTTTTACAATTGCATAGTTGTAACCGTCTGGTATTGGGCATTTGAAATGGCCGCCTGCCGGTGCTTTGCAAGCATAACTTTTATCACCAGGGTATTCATTCCATTGCAAAACGCGGCCTTGGTAGTCGGTAATCGGAGATAATTGATTTTTGTCCCATGCCATCTGTAAATCCTTTTTAGTCGCCTTCGGGTGCTGGGTCAGAATTCATTTCTGGGCCTGCGTAAAAGTTCACTGTCATTCCACCGCCATTTGTCGGATAAAAATATAAAGTTGCATTATCCGGCAAAATTGCATGCCACTTGTCGTCATCTCGCTGGTTGATCAAAACATATTCTTTTTCGTTAGCGCTCATTGTACTACCAGACGTTAGGCCGCTAGGTGGAGCGTTTGTTATTTGCTCCTTTTGCGACATCCACAAACCATTAGAAGTGGTTTTTATACATACGTAATTTGCCCATGTTGGTATAGGGCATGAAAAATCAATGTTTAGGTTATAGGTGTTTGAGTAACCACCATCGTTTGGATCTTCGCAAAATTGAACAACATTGTTTCGGTAATCACGTATAGGTGTTAATGCTCTGCGATTAAAAGACATCCTAGCCCCCCATTCTATATGATTTAGGTTTTGAAGTTTTCGTGTCAGGCGTTAAATCAACGCCAGGTATGATTTCGCGTCCATTGTACGATGGTCGGCTTTCATCGCGCTTTTCAGATTTATCCGAATCCATTATTTTTCTTCCCAAGCTTTTCATTTACTTTCCCCTCAACAATTTGTTAGCCAAAGATGGCATTTTGCCTGTACCTTTTACCAATGAGCCAATACGTCTTCGCAATGTTTTGTTTCCTTGCTCACCTAGGTGATGTCCAAGCGCCAAAGCTGCACGTACGCGATCTGGATTGATCGGGCCACCCTTTGTTTTGTTTAGTGGGTATGTTCCGTTAGGGCCAGCTGTAATGAAGCCGTCGTATTTGCCTGCATTACCCATCCCTGGGCGTTTTCTTATTTCTTCCATGTTAGCCATTTAAGCCTCCAGTTTAGTTTTTAATTCTTCTAGTTTATTCTTCACGTCTTCAAGTTCTGCTACATCCGATGCAGCTTTAATTGAAGATATAATCGTGCTTGCTTGTACGGGGTCTAGCTTCTGTTCAGCTAATGCTTTTTGTACCAGCTCTACGCGCTCTGCATTAGTTGCATCTGCGTATCTGGAATCCAGTTCAACCTTGGCCTGATCAGAGTAATGAAAAAGACGTCTATAGTTGCTTTCGAACGCTAAGAAATTAAAGTCTCTTTCATTAAGATTTCGTTTTAGAACATCATCAAAAAACGCTTGTCGAATGGTTGATGCAACTTTAGCCGCTTTTGAAAATGTCTCGTGGTCGGATATCCACTGGTAATACGTACAGCGAGCAATACCTATTTTTGCGCAGGTAGATGTTATGGAGGTGCCGTGTAACGCGTGGTAAATGAATATGTTTGGGTGATATTCATCGTCGTATTTGTAAGGGGTGCGAATGCCTCTGATCGATTTCTGATAGATATCTAGTGCAGCTGCGCTAAGGTTGTGTGTTGGGATTAGTTGCTTCTCTGCGTCCATGCGAAAAATACTCGTTTATTACATCAATAAAAGTGTCCAAATCGCGACATACCTCGACGCGATAACCATTAGCGCTAAGCTGCTGCATGACTTGTTTTTGGGCTTTACTCACGCGACCTTGCGTTGATTTAAGCTCAATAAACAAACCAGCATGAAATGCATTGGGACGTGCAAAAAAGAGATCGGGGATACCTGGCCTAACGCCAAGCTGCTGTGCTTTCTTCCCTGCTTTCTTACAACCAAATCCTGCATTATTATTTGTGTGCCACCATAACTCCAAAGGAAAGAAAAGTTTTAGCCAGCTCACACAGGATTTGTGTAATAGTGCCTCCGTGCATTTCACACCTACAACATATAGTAATTTGTATATAAATGCAACAGTTTTATAGATTTTTATAGATCTTGGTCAAATTGCTTTGCTAATCGCCGTTCTTGTCCCACAGTTCTTCAATACTGACTCCATAAGGGGCTAATAGTTTTTCTATCTGGCTCTTGATTTTATCCTTATCAACTTGATCAAAGGGCTTTAGTGTTAAAGCATCATTTATCTTATTTTTGTTTATCATTGATTAACCCAAAGTGTCATTAGTGTGATTAGGCTTTTTACGCTCGGCTGCGGCACGCATTCGTCTAATTATTTCCTGTTCATATAATTCTTGTGGTTCCTGATAATATAAAATTGTAGGGTTATTTTTATGTATTTCTATTGAGGGAAAATGTTTTCTATACACTCGAGTATCAAATCCTTCGTGCAACAAATGAACGCCGTTAGGTGTCGGCACTTTTGTAAACTTTATATCAATTGTTTTAAAATAATCAATAACATGTCGAATGATGTTTATATCATCAATATCTGATACCCAAATTCTATTTGGTGTGTATTGACCGCAAGCAGAAGAAACTACGCGCGTGCACCCATGTTCAGATGAATTCCTTACGCGATCTAAGCAAAGGCCAGCAATATCAACAGCAATTTTCTTATAAGATCGAGGGTTCGGATTTAAATATGCCCTAGCTGTAAAATCCTTGCACAGTTTCTTAATGATTGGTAATTGCTTGTATAAATCGTCTTTGTTTTTTATAAATAAATCCCTCAAAACAATATTGTTTGACTTACATAACATTGAATCTTTTTTGCGTATCATTATCTGGCCGTATAAAAACAAGTCATGATCTTCTGGTATAAATTTCTCTAAAATTTCAAAATTATTTATTATCATCTTCATCGCATAAAACTTCCACAATACCTTGCAATACAGGGTGACCTATTACTTCCCACGCCATGTCTTTTATAGCTGTACCATATTCTCCAAAATGGCCACATAAAATGTGATAATCAATACCTCTAAATTTATACCTTAATACTTGGCGGTCGTTTTTATCCACGCTCAAGTGTACGTTGTCCACTCTAAAAGCTTCACGTAAAAAATGACACAGACCTTCCGCAACCTCTTTTGGGTATGGTATAAAATGATCTAATGGGTTAAAATCCATCACTCACCTTCCTTGTTAATTTCTTTCGTTACCTGTGGTTTGAGCTGAAAAAACCTTTTTGATGCTAAGCCTTCTGACATGATTGCGTTAAGTAAGTTCGTCATAGAATGTTGTTCAAGTGCATCGGCGCCAAGCGCAAAGCTCTCTGTTAAATGCATTTCAGGCTTGGCAGATAAAACGTCAACATCAATCACATCACCGTAACTTTTTCCAATTTTTGATATAACATCGTATTTCGATCTAATCGATTTAACATAGGATTGATACAGCTTTGTTGCTGTTATGCCCTGCATATTGCCAATACCTGGTGCGTTGAAAGATATTACATTTGGCATAGCTTTCATAAATGACGTTAGATACGTAGGCCTCGTTTTTAAGTTATCCGCAACGACAAGATTGGCCAGTGCACCACCTAATGAATGACCGGTGATATTCATGGTTACTTTACTCGCGAGCAACTTGTTTTTGTCGAGCATAGAAATGAGATCACGA
>WLWG01000697.1_pt1 | contig 33608 bp, 22 predicted proteins | sample 6712871 | NCBI WGS metagenome assembly WLWG01 (sample SAMN12718693, study PRJNA515312) | sponge metagenome | isolation source: marine sponge | host: Mycale hentscheli | place: New Zealand: South Island, Marlborough, Capsize Point | collected 2003-05-01
AATATTTAGTGATAATAAACACACAATAAATGGATATAAAGGATTTTATAGAACAGTTAATTGTGTACCAGCATCTGAGGATGAATTTAATGGTTAGATATGGGATTACCAAAGAAAAATAAAAAAGATATCAATATTAATCCTGATAAAATAGGAAACGATAGAAGAGAAGAGATGTTCGATGATATATCTAATAATGGGACTTACCTACCTAAAGGTGTGTTACATGAAGATATGGATAAATCTTTTGTTGAGTTTATTGAAAATGGTATTGATTTGACATTATCTGGTGAAAAAGTTCCAGTAATATTCTTAACTATACAAAGATGGGCAGAATTTGCAAAAACATGGCAATATTCAGATGAATACAAAAATATAAAAATACCTTTCATAACAGTTGTTAGAAAACCAGATGCGCAAGTAGGGACAAATCAAGCAGGATATTTCAATATACCTGGTAAACCTACTTTTACATATATGAAAGTACCAACATGGGATGGTAATAGAAAGGGTATGGATATCTATAAGATACCTCAACCAGTTCCTATTGATTTAACATATGAAGTTAGATTATTCTGTAATAGAATGAGAGACTTAAATAAAATGAATATGAAATTCATTCAGACATTTTCACCTCAACAACATTATATTAAGGTGAATGGACACCCAATGCCTTTGATGATGGATAGTATTGGTGATGAGAGTGTAATGAATAATTTGGATGAAAGAAAATATTATGTACAAATGTTTACTGTAAAAATGATGGGTTATCTATTAGATGAAGAAGATTTTGAGGTTACACCTGCAGTTAGTAGAGCAGTTGCTTTAATGGAGGTTAGTGACAATATAAATAGATCTCAATATGAGGTGGAAGAAATAGAAGATAAAACAATAGAAAATAGTGTATCAACACCAAGCGGTGAAACAAGCACAACATTTCCATTACTTATAGGTGCGAATATAAAATATACTTCAGAAAATCTAATAAACGTATCTTCAGTTACTTACAAACTTAATGGTGTAGATGTGACAGAGTTTCCATTTAATGTTAGTAATGGTGATACATTAACTTTAACTATAAATAAAGATGATATTAATAAAACCAGTGAGGTTATTCTAAACGGTATATTATTATAATGGAAGAAAAGACAATATCTATAGTAGTCTCCTTACAGAGAGGAGTTAATTCTACAAAAATACCTGTAGAATATGATATAAAATATAGGTTAGAAGAATTAGAAAACACTACTTCTGTAACTTATAAAGTTAATGGAAGTGATGTATCTATACCTTTTGATGTTAAATATGGGGATGAGATATTTATTAGTATAAATAAAATAGACGAACAAAAAGAAAGTAACGTTATATTAAATGGGTTATTATTATGAGCTGGTTTGAAGATTCAAATATAAAAAAGAGTTATATAGTACAGACAGTATCCGATGTGGGTATTTTTAGTGCATGTACACAGGTATACTTAACAAACATATCACCTTGCGTAGGTGATACAATTAATATTACAGGTAACTTAGGGGTTAGTGGTAATATAAGTGGAACTACATACTTCGGTGATGGTAGCCAATTAAGTGGTATTGTAACCACAGATAACTTTGTAACTGGTGGTGTATATAGCGCAAGTAGTGAAACTTTATATTTCACAGGTACTACAGGATTTACACCATTTAGTGTAGATGTAAGTGCATTACTTGATAATACAAACAACTATGTTACTGGTGGTACATATAACTCATCTACAGATATTGTTACATTAACAAGAAATGACAATGTAAATATTAACATCACAGGTATTAGTAATACATTTACAACTGGTGCCACATATAATGAAGGTACCGAATTAATTACCTTTGTTAGAAATGATGGTAATAGTTATACTGCAGATTTAGCTGCAATTGCAAGTGCAACAACTAATAGTTTTACTACAGGCGCTACACTTAATGGTAATATTATTGAGTTTGCTAATAGTGTGTTAGGGTTAGATTATTACAATGTAGATTTAACATCTATAGTGAGTGGATCGACAAATGGTTTTACCACTGGTGCAACACTTAATGGTAATATTATTGAGTTTGCTAATAACTTATTAGGTTTAGACTATTATAACGTAGACTTAACATCATTAGTTAGTGGATTTACAACTGGAAATACATTACAAGAAGTATTAGATAATGGTGCTACTTATGTGGGTGATGATGTTTTATCAATTACACATAGTGGTGCTACTTCTGAAACTTTACTTGCTAAGAATAGAAATGCAATTATAATACAAATAAAAGAAACTGGTGATACTAAATCACAAATTGCAATAGATAGGAATGAATTCAGCGTTCAATATCCAGGTTATAATGGTGAATATCGTCTTAATGGTGAATCTTGGAGTTTAGTTTCTTATAACACTATTTTAGAAAGTGGTGAAAATGGATTGAACTTTGAGCATAATATTTTTGGTGGGGGTGGTACAAGAGGTATTGACTTCAGAGAAGGGGATTCAATCATAATTACAGATTCATTTTCTGGTACTGCTGGTGTGGTTTATGCACAGGATTACTCATCCACATATTCAAATCGTTCATTAGTTGATAAGGGATATGTAGATGGAGTGGTAAGTGGTAAAGTAGATACTACTTTATTTAACACATACACTGGTGATACTGAAACATTATTGAATGGTAAGTTAGATACTACATCATTTAATACTTATAGTGGAAGTGTACAAACTGATTTAGATGGTAAGGTAGTAACTACTTTATTTAACACATATACTGGTGACACTGAAACCGCATTAGATACTAAATTACCAACAACAACTTTTAACTCATATACGGGTAGTGTTGTTGATGTATTTGTTTCTAGTGGTAATGCAAACGCATCTACACAACAATTATCATTTACAAATACGACTGGTGGAACATTTAATGTTACAAACTCAGCAGCTTTATTTAGTGATAACGATGTAAATGTTACAGGAGGTACTTACGACACCAACACTGGTTGTGTTACTTTCACAACAAATAGTGGTACAACATTTGATGTTTGTGGCTTTGCTACGGGAATTACAGACACATTTGTAACTGGAGGTACTCTAACTGGTGAAAACTTAGTATTAGAAAGAAATAGTGGTGTAGATGTTGGTAATATTGATTTATCAGGATTAGTTAGCGGTAAATTAGAAATATCATTATTCAACACATACACAGGAGATACACAAACTGCTTTAGGAAATAAATTATCAACTACTACTTTTAATTCATACACTGGTAGTGTTGTAGATGTTCATGTTTCTAGTGGTTCTTATAATTCATCCACAGGAGATGCAACATATGAAAACTCTACAGGTGGTACTTTTGTTGTTTCAGGATTTACAACTGCGGGGTCAAATAATCAAATTCCTTTTACTAATACATCAGGGTCGAATTTTAGTTATGATAGTGATTTATTATCTGATGGTCAAAGTTTAACTATTGGTAATGGTGGAACATTAGTAACTGATTCATTACTTCACTTAAATAATGGTGCTGGTAAACTTTATGGGTTAGATATACATGATTTTTCTGGAGGTTTACATACTGGAATTGATGTTTCTATAAATGGGGCAGCTTCTTCTTCAGGGAAAATCGGGGGAAGATTTTCAGTAATTGGAAGTGGACCAGCATTACAAGTATTTGGGTTGAATGTATCAGCTAGTGACTCTAGTGCAGGATATGCTTCGACAGGTACTAACTTTGCCGCAGGTAAATTTACGGGTAGTTGGTCTACAGGAGATGGGTATGGAGTATTTATTGATACTAGACAAAGTAATACTGGAGATAACTATGGATTGTATATAAATACAGCAAATGCTGGTGCAGGTAATCACTATTCAATGCAGATTATTGATGGTAATGAAACTGTAGGTGGTGGTAAATTCCTAAAAGATACTGGTGATGGTAAAGCACAATGGGCATCCATCACATCAACTGATGTATCTGGAATGGTATCAACTACTTTATTTAACACCTATACTGGTGATACAGAAACTGCGTTAGGTACTAAAACAACTAACACTAATTTCACATCACATACGGGTGATACAACAATACATTATACAAAAGGTAGTATAAACTTATCTGATTTAGGTAGTTCAGCACATACACATAGTATTAGTGAAGTCGTAAACTTACAAACTAATTTAGACGCTAAGTTATCAACTACTTTATTTAACACATACACTGGTGATACAGAAACTGAGTTAGGAAATAAATTAGAAACAACAACCTTTAATTCATACACTGGTAGTGTTGTAGATGTTCATGTGTCTAGTGGTAACGCAAATGCGGGAACACAACAACTATCATTTACAAATACGACTGGTGGAACATTTAATGTTACAAATGCTGCGGCATTATTCAGTGATAATGATGTGAATGTTACAGGTGGTACATATAATGCGTCAACTGGATGTGTTACATTCACAACAAATAGCGCAACTACATTTGATGTGTGTGGGTTTGTTACAGGTTTAACAGATACTTTTGTTAGTGGTGGTACTTTATCTGGTAACAATTTAGTATTAGAAAGAAATAGTGGAGTAGATGTTGGTAATATAGATTTATCAGGATTAATAAGTAATTCAGCGTTAGTTGGTTCTTATTTAGATGAAAGAGTTGCTAGATGGAACTCTACAACAAATACTTTACAAAATGGACTTATAAGAGATGATGGAAGTACAGTCTCTATTAATAATGGACCTTCAGCAAGTAATGTATTCTTTGTTGATAATACTTCACTAACTACTTCTATACTTGGTCAAACACAAGATGGAAATAGTAATCAAACACACTCAATTAGGGCAATAAATAAGAATGGTAGCGCTAATAATAATACTTATGCAACAGGTATCTTAGCAGAATCTACACCAACAGGAACACCATCTGATGGTATATATACCGCTGGTAGATTCATACAAGGTAATTTTTCGGAATATAGTAGTGCAAGTCAATTAGAATTAACAGCATTACAAATACAAGTTGATACAACTACGGGATCCGATGAATTACATGGAATTAATATTGATAAATTTGATATAAACGATGCGGTAAGTGGTAATGCTTATGCTATAAAAATTGGTGGATTTACAGGTGCTGGTGTTGTATCAGGAACTAAATATGGTATCTATCAATCAGGGTCTGAGAAAAACTACTTAGGTGGTGTATTACAATTAAATTCTGTCGGTGCAGCAGCTCCAGTTACAAACTTAGGAGTAGACGCTAGTGGTAATATTGTTAGTGGAACCACTGGTGCATCAGAAATTGGTGAGTTATCAGATGCAATTTATTTAAGTACCAATGAGAATCTTGGATTAGGTGATGGTGCGTTAGTATCAGTAACTACAGGGGTTGGAGATCAACGTAATGTAGCAGTAGGAAACGATGCAGGTAATAAATGGTCAGGAGGTTATAGTGTTTTTATTGGATCAAAAGCAGGAGACAATGCCGTAACTGGTAATTATAATGTTGCCATTGGTGCTGATGCTTTAGGTAATGCCGCATCATGTAACACTTCAATAGCTATTGGGTCTAGTGCCTTACTAAGTGCCACAGGATTAGGTAACATAGGAATAGGAAACTCAGCAGGTTCTAGTATTACATCAGGTGGACGTAATATATTTATAGGGCGTAATGCCAATGGACTTAATACAAGTTCATATCAAATTGCAATTGGGGATTTATCAACAACACAAGCAAGTTCATTAGCTTTAGGTAGATCTGGTCAAATTTTATTACATGGTGAGTTTGCAACTGCTGGTAGAACTAAACTAGGAATAAACTTAGGTAATACATATAGTGCACCAACGGCAAACCTACAAGTTAAAGGTAATGCAAGTGATACTACTACTTTTTTAGTAGAAAACGGTTCTGGAGTTAGTATATTTCAAGTAGATGAAGATGGTACTATAACAGGTAATGGGTTAGGTGACGTTTCTAAGGTGGGAACACCTTTAGATAATCAAGTTGGTGTTTGGACTGGTGATGGTACAATAGAAGGTAGTTCTGGACTTACTTGGAATGGGGCAAAATTAACAGTAACAGATGGAAATGAAAATACAGAAATAAGAGATAGATATATAATTATCAAAAGTGACAGTGATGATGCTAACTTGTATCTATATGGGTATGGTTCTGGATCTAATTCTGGTGAAATATATTTAGCAGGGTCAAGAGGAACTATTGCATCACCATCATCTACACTGTTAGGAGATACTATTGGTGAAATTGGTGTTTTTGGTGCTGTACCTGGATTTAGACAAGGTGCAAGAATTTTATTTCAAGCAACAGAAAACTTTGTAGATACTTCTAATTATGGAACAAAATTTGTTATTCAAACTGCTACAAATGGTTCATCTACTTTAACAACAAGATATACAATTGATGGAGATGGAAATCATACTCTTAATGGTAAGGTAGAAGTAGCAAGTACAGCTAATAAAGGAATTGATCTAACACATAATCCATCTACTTCTGGTACAGCAATAGGACATAACTTAGATTTAACTGGAAATGCAAGTACTGGTACTGCTTATGGTTTTTATTCTAAAGTAGATACTTCATTAGGTGGAAGTGCTTATGGTGGTTGGTTTAGAGTGCTTGGTTCAGATGGTGCTGCAGTTGGTAATTATGGTTCAGTTGAAGGTAGTGTAGTAGGTGCTTCATATGGGGCGTACAATTTAATTAGTATTGCAGGAACAAATACAAGTGGAGGTAGTATGTATGCTTCGCAGAATACTATTACTGTTTCTACTTCTGGTACACACGGGGCTTCAATGTTTGGCTCTTCAGTAGATTTAAACTACAACAAAGTAGGAGGTACTTTAACTAATGCGTTTGGATTTTATAGTACTGGTATAGTATGTGATGATTCTGGTTCTTCAATAACCAATGCTTATGGTATTTATTTAGGAGACAACACTGGGGCTGGTACAATAACTAATAGTTATGGAGTATATCAAGCAGGTGCTGATGATGAAAACTATTTTGCAGGTAAAGTGGGAATAGGTACTACTACACCATATAGTATTTTAGATGTTTCAGGATCAAAGGGTGATTTAGAACTTATATTAGATAATGAAGGTAGTAATAAGATTAACCAATTACGTTTAGTTGGAACTGATGCTGAGTATATTCAATTATTATCTATTAATTCAACTACAACTAATTCTAATTTACAATTTGGGATTATTGGACCATCATCTACAACAAATGATGTTGGTTCTACAGATGATAGTTTTATACTTTCATCATCAGCAGCGGATAATATGAACTTCATAAATAATGCTGGAGGAAATACGGATAACATTGGTTTTTATGTTGGCAAAACCGTAGGATCTAACTTATCTACCGTTACACCAGATTTAATTATATTAGGTAGTGGTACAAATAAAGGTAATGTAGGTGTTGGAACTGCTACACCAACAGAAAAATTAGAAGTTGATGGTAAAACACTAATAGGTGATACACTTTATGTTGGTGGAGTTGATGGTGGTGGTGGTGATTCGGCTTCTATTGTGGTTAATCCTACAGAAGAGGGAGGAAACTTTGGGGTTATTTCTAATATAAGTGTGAGTTCAACAACATATACATCAGGTGTTATATCTAAAGGAACTAACACAGGAACAGGAAACCACCATTCCTTTATTGCTTTTAACGATGGTGTAACTAATTTAAACGCCACAAATATGGCTTCATCATTCTTTGCTACACCTATAGAAAATGGTAATCAGTATAGATCTGTAGGTTTATATTTATCAGAAAATACTGCAGGAACTAAAAAATATGGAATCTATCAAGATGGAGCAAGTAATACTAATGTTTTTGAAGGTAATGTAGGAATAGGGACAGATTCCCCACTTAGTGATCTTCATGTAGAATCTTCTGGTGTTACAACTATAAGAGTTAGAAGTACAGATAATACTAATTCAGGATTTCATGCAGTCGATAAGGATGGTGAGGCAATTACTTTAGGGATTAGAAACGAAATATTAAAATTAAATAGAAGTGGTTCCTTCGTTGATGATCACTTAGTAATAGACACAAATGGTAATGTAGGTATTAATACTGCAATTCCTGCAACAAATATCACCAAACTCGATGTTAATGGTGATGTAAGGGCAGATTCTTTTGGTAGTGACCCAAGTGCAATGTCTAAAGTAATGTTTCCTGAAGGAGGAGAACTTCGTTTAGATGATGGTCAAACAGGAAGAATTAAAATAGCACTTCCAGATATAACTTACACAGCAGTCCACATTAAAGGAAAAATTTCAGTTGTAGTGTCGGGTGGGGATAAAGACTTTGAAGTAAACTTTACAACATATTTTGATGGAGGTACATCTCAGGTTTGGTCAAACGCTTGGATAACAGGTAGACCAGGCAATAGTGATCTAAATCATGATGTTAGATTTGCATTTGATAGTAGTGGTAGAGCATACATTTTAATAGGTGAAGATACTGATGAGTGGATTTTCCCTCATGTATGTGTGACAGAACTTTTAGTTGGGAGAGGTGCAAATAAACTTTTATCTAATTGGAATAAAGGTTGGGATGTAACTATTGGTACCACTAGTGGGTATGTAATTGATCATGTAACTTCTAACCCATCAAATTCAAACTGGGAAAGAGATGGAAGTGATATTGAATATAATAAAGGTAATGTTAATATTACAAGTGGGTTATTAAACTTATCTAATACAACTTCAGGAACTCCAGTTACAAACTTAGCGTTAGATGCAAATGATAATGTTGTTGCAGCAACATCATCAAATGATGGTGTAACTACAGTTAAAATGTTTAACGCAACACCAGATCAAGAATTATATGACGATGGTAATATAGAAATACATTTAGACGATGCTGCTACAGATGATATAGAAGTAAAAGTACTTACTAACCCTAGTAGTGGTAATGTACAGTTTGGTTGGTGGTCACCTAGTGACACATCTGCTGGTAGTGCTTCACTAAACATAGCTTCTGGACAAACTCCGTTAAATGGTAATTTCGGTGATGATGATACAATGCAAATAAGAATATTTGCACCTAGTGATTCTAGTTACCCTTATTGGGAAGTAAATATAACTAAAGGACCTTCTGGTGACCCATTAGTTATAAGGGTTACTAAATGGTCTTCATACGATTAAAATATAAAAAGATATAAAAGTGGAGAGTGTAATTACTCTCCATACATATCTTTAGGTTTATCACACTTTTCTTTGATAATCTTTTCTACAAATGCAAACATCTTTAGTCCATGCTCATCACAATACTTTTTTAGTAGTTCATGTGTAGATGGCGTAATCTTTAGATTTTTAGTCCTTTTCATAGACATTTTAATATAAGTATGACAAAAGTAAGTTTTTTTTCACACTAAATGTGAATGTAATACGTTCATTTGAGAAACTTTGGTAAAAACCAATATATTTATAATGGAAAGAATATTATAATAAAACAAAATAAAAATTAAATTAAATGGCATCAACAGACAGAATATTTGTAAGTCCAGGTGTATTCACCTCAGAAAAAGACTTAACGTTTGTAACAAGACAAGTAGGAGTTACCACATTAGGTTTAGTGGGAGAAACCCCTAAAGGTCCAGCATTTGACCCAGTATTTATTTCAGACTACACTCAATTCCAACAATTTTTTGGTGGATTAAATAGTGAAAAGTTTGAGGGATCTGGTTTTCAAAAATATGAATTAAACTACATAGCTAAATCATTCTTATCACAAACAAACCAATTGTATGTGTCTAGAGTATTAGGGTTATCTGGTTATAAAGCAGGTTCAGCTTGGTCTATCACAATTAATGCAGATGTGGATTCTTCTACTACTGCAACAACAACCACTTCTTCAGTGGTAACATTATTAACTTATTCAGCGTCTACTGCAGGAACACCAACTACTTTAGTATGGGGTGATGCAAACTTAGAAGCTTTATATGGTGCTGGAGAAATTACTAGTAGTTTTACTAATTTAGGTAATGTTGCAGATGGAGGTACTATTTCAATAACTTCACCTAAGTATGTTAAAACTGGAAGTAGTTTCAGTGGAGCTACTTTTGATATGGAGGTTACTGAGAGAGGGACAACTTCTGGTGGATCGATTATTACTGGTGTGACTTCAGGAACTGTTGTTACATATACAGGAACATCTTATAGTGATATTGAAGATAGAGTTGTTGCTACTTTAAGAAGTAGAGGTTCAGTTAATTCAGATGAATTAATGGAATTTGATGTAACGGCATCAACTTCAGTAAATATTGTAGGTGATGGTGTAGAAAGTGATCCTTTATCTAATTTCTCTATTACAGGTACAAACAGAAGTAGTGAATCTTTCACATACGATGTTTCTTTAGATACTACAAAGAAAAATTACATAACTAAAGTATTAGGTGTATCAGCACAAGATAAAGTTGCTGAGTTATTTGTAGAAGAGATTTACAAAAATAGTTTAGATGACTTAAATGCTGCTGGAAAAGTAAAAGGACTTAATGCAACTATCGTACAAATGGATAGTACATTAAATGATTATAGTGAGGAATATCAATCAGCTTCTTCTCCATTTATATTATCTGAATTAAGAGGTAATACATTAGAAAGATTATTTAGAGTAATCACAATTTCTGATGGTAATGCGGCAAATAAAGATATTAAAGTTTCTATACTTAACATTAAACCAGATGAAAAAACATTTGACTTAATAGTTAGAAAATTTTCAGATGACGATACTAAACCAACAATTGTTGAGAAATTCTCTAAACTTTCTATGGAACCAACAGATAACGGTTTTATTGGTAGAAAGATTGGTACTTCAAACAACGAATATTTATCTAAGAGTAATTTCATCCTTATTGAGATGGCAGATAATTACCCTACAGATGCATTCCCTTCAGGTTTTGAGGGTGTTATGGTAAGAGACTATGATGGTGAAAACGTAGATGGTGTTGCACCGAAAATAGAATATAAAACATCGTATAGTTCACAAGAAAAGAAAAGAAAAGCTTATTTAGGTCTTAGTACTTCAATAGGTATAGATCAAGACTTCTTTAATTATAAAGGAGAAGATGCTTGGACTGGTAAGACTGACGGTTTCCATATGGATTCAGGTGTTACTACAACAACTATTGCTGGAATATCTAATACATTCCAAGTAGGTTCTGCTGAGTTTAGAAATGACTCAGATTTAATTGGAACTGACTATGAGAAATTAGATTCTAGAAAATTCACATTCGCACCATTTGGTGGTTTTGATGGATGGGACATTTATAGAACTCAAAGAACTAACGGAGATGGTTATACAATAAACGGAGCTAAAGGTAAATTAGGTGGACCTAGTGGAACTGGTCAATTTGGACCTTATGTTACCCCTACAGCAACTGATGGTATAACTTCTGATTACTACGCTTACTTTAAGGGTGTTAGATCATTTGACAATCCAGAATCAACAAATATTAATATATTTGCTACACCTGGTATTGACAGTAGAGATAATATCTCATTAGTAAATGAAGCAATTGATATGGTAGAAGAAGAAAGAGCGGATTCATTATATATCATTACAACTCCTGATACTGATAGTAGTGGTGTAGTTGCAATGACTACAGATGAAGCTGTTGACGTAGTTGCAGATTCAGGAATTGATTCTAACTATTCAGCTACTTACTTCCCATGGTTGCAGATGCAAGATACTGAGAATAATCAATATGTTTGGTTACCACCAACTGTTGAGGTTGTTAGAAACATTGCATTGACTGATAACGTTGCTTTCCCTTGGTTCGCTACAGCGGGTGTAAATAGAGGAACAACAAACGCAATCAAAGCAAGAACTAAATTGACTTTAGATCAAAGAGATACATTATACGAAGGTATGATTAACCCAATGGCAACATTCTCAACAGTAGGTGTAGTTATATGGGGTAATAAAACTTTACAAAGTAAAGAAACTGCACTTAACAGAATCAACGTTAGAAGATTATTGTTACAAGCAAGAAAACTTATTTCAGCAGTTTCTATCAGATTGTTATTTGAACAAAACGATTCAGTTGTAAGAAATCAATTCTTATCATTAGTGAATCCAATTTTAGATAACATTAGAAAGGAAAGAGGTTTAACTGACTTTAGAGTACAGGTAGACAGTGATCCAGAATCTATTGATAGAAATGAGTTAAATGGTAGAATCTTTATTAAACCAACAAGATCGTTAGAATACATCAGTGTTGAGTTTAATATTACTAACACAGGTGCTAACTTTGATAATATCTAATATTAAAATATTATGGGGGATTAGTTTCCCCCATTTTTTTAATTTAAACTATTTATAAAAAAAAACATTATGTCAATAAGATTAACCGAATCAAACTTAGAAAAGATGAATTATAATAATAAGGCATCTATGTATATTAAAAAAAAGTGTAATAACTTAATAAGAGAAAATAAAACAATAAGTTATAATCAACTTTTTGAATCAATTTCTATATCAAGTAATGAGTTGCATTTAAAAGGTGTTAACGCAAAACAAATTGATGAGGGTATTTTTGATATGTTTGGAGATTTATTCTCAAAAACACCAGGTGGTTTCATTGATACACTAAAAGAAAAAATATTTAGGTGGTTTTTACCTAAGATTGGAGTTGAGGGAGAATTTTTAAATTTCTTAGTTGTTGCATTAGGAGATATTGAGTTGACTGAATATAGATATTTCTTATCACCACTTAAAAATTGTGAAAAAATTGCAGACTTAATATCTGATGGTTCCATTGAGTATTTAGGGGAATTATTAATGAGAAAGGTACAAGGTGGTGAAAGCGGTACTATTGCAAATACTTTAAGAAATGCAGCTTTTGAGGCAATAAATGAAAAAGGATTTGTTCAATCAATTCAAGATAAATTTGCACCAGTATTATGTAACTCAATAAGAAAGGCTTTCGGTGATGACGCCAATAAGGATGTTGCTGCTGAATTAACTAGTGGGGCATTAAAAGCTGGTGGAGACGCTGGTGATAAAGCAAAAGAAATAATGTCTGCAGTTTAATTATTATAAAAAAGATGAAAGTACAATTAACAGAATCACAGTATAACAGATTGGTAGAATTTCAAAAAAGAGCTTACTCTTTTGATTGGGATGATAACATTCTTAATATGCCAACACAAATTCACTTAGAGAAGAAAGTTGGTGATGAGTATGTTCCTGTAGATGTATCAACGTCTGAGTTTGCAGAGATGAGACATTTGGTTGGAACTGAGTATAGACTATTAAATGATAATCCTTCAGAAGCATTTGCCGATTTTAGAGATTATGACGCATTTATTAGTGATACTAAGAAAGCTATTGAAGATGGTTCATATGGACCTAGTTTCAGTAAGTTTAAGGAAGCATTAAAGTATGGTAACGACTTTTCTATTATCACAGCAAGAGGACAATCTCCAAAGGCACTTAAAGATGGTACTGAAGTTTTAATCAATATGACTTTTACAGATGAAGAGAAACAAATGATGATGGATAGATTAAGAGGTTTATCAGTAAATGAGTATTTATCTCTACAAGATTATCATCCAGTATCTTCAGATGAGTTTAAGGAGAAGTTTGGTTCTGAAGGTGGTGCTGAGAATCCTGAAATTGCTAAAACAATCGCACTGAGAGATTTTACTTCTAGAGTTGTTAATGCAGCTAAAGAATTAGAAGGTAATCCTGAATATAATGGATTAAGTGTAGGGTTTAGTGATGATGACTTAAAGAACGTTGAGTTAGCTAAAGAGTTTATTGGTAAAGAATTAAAGAATTCATATCCAGACGTAAGATTTTTAGTTTATGATACTTCTGACCCTAAAGATACTAAGAAAAAAAGAATTGTTATTCAGAAAAGTTAATTTTTTAGATAACAGATATTTATAATAAAGAATAAAGAAAAAAAATTAAAACAATAGAATTATGCCAGATATGTTAATGAGAATGCCCGTTCCTTACGAGCCGTTAAGAAAGAATCGATTTATATTAAGATTCCCAGATGAATTGGGTATACAAGAGTGGTGGGTGTCAACAACATCTAGACCGAAATATACAAGTGATGAAACAGAAATCCCTTTCCTTAATACATCAACTTATGTGATTGGTAGATTTAAGTGGGAGTCTATTTCAGTTACATTCAGAGACCCTATCGGACCATCGGCTACACAAGCTTTAATGGAGTGGGTTAGATTACACTCAGAATCAGTAACAGGTAGACAAGGTTATGCTGCAGGTTATAAGAAAGATATAGAATTAGAAATGTTAGATCCAACAGGTGTTGTTGTACAAAAATGGATTTTACAAGGTACTCAGTTAAATGATGCTGACTTTGGTAACTTAGATTACTCAACGTCTGACTTAGCTGACATTACTTGTACTTTAAGATTCGATAGAGCAATCAACGTATTCTAAGAATTAATTAAAAGTATAAAATACTAAAAGCCTTCCAGTAATGGAGGGCTTTTTTTGTTTATAATGATATTTATAAAAAAAGATTATTTCATATGAAAAATATAAATGAACAAATAGATAGAATCAAACAACTTTTCACAGAGGAAAGGTTACACGGAAACTTAGTAGAAAATGATAGTGATGAGTTACTATCAGAGGCTAGTGGTGTTAATATTGGGTATAAGACAATTAATAATTATTTGAATAATAAAGTTTATACCGATGGTGATAAATCTGTTTTTTTAAATAAATTTGCAACACCTAAATATTTTGAGAAAATAAAAAAATTAAAAGAAAAGAGATCAAAAAGATCAATTGGTCAAGTTGCAATTAAAACTAAAGAATATGATGAAGCAACTAACTTTTTTATGGTTGCAGCAGATGAAGGTTCTAAACAATCTGAGTTTACTAGCGCATTAATTAAGTATATTAAAAAAGAAGGTTTTGAAAACCTTAATACTGATAACTTCAGTAAAATGCTTAAAGCACATAAAACAGTGAAACATAGTAACGGTAGAATATATAAAATTTTTGAGGTTAAAGGATTAGAGAAACCTGAAAAATATCAATTAGATAAAGAAGCTACCCCTACAGATAAAGAAGATAATACAGATGCAAATAAAGAAATGGCATCTGATGTTAAGAAAGGAAGGAATACCAATAGATTTGGTGCCAATCTACCTAAAACAAAAGATTTACCTAGTGGTGTAGATGTAGGTGTAGGTATGGGTGCGATTGGTAATAAAAAAGATGGTGAGAGTCAAGTAGCAACTGGTAAAAATGAACCAAAATCTGAACCAGATACAAAAGTTAAAAAAGGTGCAACAAAAACAGGTGATTTTACTAAAGCACTACAAAAATTAGGTGGTTCACAAAAGGGATATACTTATCATTTAATTGAACCTAAGAAAGCAGTAAAGAAAGATGCAAGTGGAAAAGTTGTTGCAACATATATTAAAGAAAGTAATTTCAATAAAAAATCTTTATTTGAGTCAGCCTATACTTTTGACATAAACAACTCTTTAACAGAAAACTGGAAGTGGGTTGAAGGTAAAGGTGGTCAAGGTCAAACTTTTAGTGATAACTTAAGTAAGAAGTTTGATGATGCAATTGCTCAAATTGGTGGAGAAACATCTGTTACTGACACTGTTGATCCTAAAGTATCGGCAGCTAAAGGAGATGGAGAAGATGAAGGGAAAATACCTAAAGGATGGGATAAGTTTCCTTGTGTTTATAACAACCCCGATAAGGTAGAAAAGAAAAGAGATGATGGTACAACTCACTTCGTTATAGGTAATGTTATGTATTTTAATAATGGAAGATGTGAAGATACTAAAACCAAAGAAAAGAGAAATTATAAGTGTAATGGTGATGATATCAATATTGAAGACACAAAGAAATCAGTAGAAAAACCAATAGATACCACTGAAAAAGAAATTGCTTTTAAATGGACATCAGGGTCACCTGGTAAATTAAAAGTTGTAGGTAATCACTTAGCTAACTTAGGTGGTATAAAAAGACTTCTTGATGGTATGGTTGACTCTTTAGACGGAACAGTTAGTGAAGATGATGTTAAGGATTTACTTAAAAATATCAATTTAATTAAAGATATAAAACTTAAAAAGAGAATGGATTATCATGGTGTAGCTCAAAAAGCTTCGGCACCTAATTATTGTAAGGGATCTTGTGGTAAATATTTCTTCCCTCAAATACCAGAAAATGAAGAAGGTAGTTTATTATCTGCATTATTAAAAGCATATGAAAAAGATGAAAGTGGTGATACCGTTTCTGGTGATATTAAGGAAATCTTAGATGATTCTTCATATTTTATGAAAAATAATACAGAAGAAAGAAGAAAAATATTACAAGATATATTAAACATAGTTAAAAACTACTAATATTATGAAAAAAATCATCATAACAGAAAGTCAATATAATAATTTATTATCTAACCAGAGAATAGAAGACAACACTATTGAGACTATAAGAAATTTCACCAATGAAGAAAGAGAAATGTTCTTATCAATATTAGAGTATAAATACCCTAGTAAGCTTAAAAAGAACATTATTAGTGAGAGTCAGAATATTAGTGAGTCTGAGTGGTATAACCTTGTTGGTGATATTGCTGGAATATTTGATCCAACGGGATTAGTTGATGCTGCCAATGCAGTATCATATTTTAGCCAAGGTGAGATTTTATTTGGTATGTTATCTTTAGTATCCGTAGTACCATATATTGGTGATGCACTTGCGAAACCTGTTGTTATGGGGGCTAAATTAAGTGGTGCAGCATTAAAACCATTACAAGTTGCATTGAAGTCAAAGAATACACTTAAAATTGGTGAGACATTGACTAAATTAGAGAAAGGAGGTGGTTTTGGTAAAAAAGTTGTGGACTTCTTTAGGGGATTTGGTGATTCTTCATTAATATCAGGTATTAAAGGAACGATTAGTAAAGTAAAAAATCTACCAGGTGGTAAACAATTATCTAAGTTGGTTGACGATTGGGTAAAAATATTTAGAGAATCATCGAAACAAATAGGTAAAACGTTACCTAAAGCAAATAAAAAAGGTATATACATGGCACCTGGTGGTTCTAAATTTATAAAGACATCAGAAGCTAATAAATTATTCGGTAAGGCTTTTGCAGATATGATTGTCCCTTTCGCGGGATCCGGTAAGGCTTTTAGAAGTGTTGGTAAATCAAATGCATTTAAAGGTACAACTTCATTATTTTCGGGACAAAATCCATTAAGGAAGATGTTAAATAGAACTAAAGTATGGGGTCACTTTTTAGAGTGGGCAGGTTTTGAAGATAGTAATCAGAATGTTGATAAAGTATTAGCAAAATATGGTGAAAAAGCCACTGGTGTTAATTTTGAAAAATTCATTAATAGTCCTGATGGTAAAAAAGCAGTTAAAGATGAGTTTGGTCAAACATTAAAAGACTTGGGTGAAGATGCAATTTTAAGTAAATTAGGTATCAATTTATAATATAAAAAATTTACTTAGGGATATTTATTATTATATTACAATAATAAAAAAGTTTTACATATGGAAAATATTGACAATACAAATACTATGTCACCAAATTACGTACCAGAAGATTTAAAGGTGCCGTATGACGTGTTAGAATTACCTTCACAAGGTTTACTATACCCTAATAAAAAATCATCTGTTAAAGTGGAATACTTAACTGCAATGGATGAAACTATATTAACTTCCCCTAACTTATCACAGAATGGTAAGTTCTTATCTGTTTTATTAGAGAGAAAAATAAAAGACTTAGGATTTCCAACAGAGGACTTATTGGAAGGAGACAGATTGTCAATTCTTATATGGTTAAGGGCAACCGGATATGGTGAAATATATTCCCAACAAGTGTTTGATGAAAGTGTTAATGATATTGTTATTGGTGAAATTAACTTAGTAGAATTAAAACAAAAGAAGTTAGAAATATCACCAGATGACAATGGTGAATTCGAATTTAGATTACCTAATAAAGGTCTATTAGTGAAGTTTAGATTTACCACAGGTAAAGATGAGTCGAATATTGATACTATTGATGAAGATAGACAAAAAAGGTATGGTAGTGATGTTTCTGAAAGAGTGATGATTAAGTTGGAACAACAAGTTACAGAAATTGAGGGAGAGAGAGACCCATTAAAAATATCTAATATTTTAAAAAGGTTACCTATACTAGACGCCAGACATTTAAGAAAGTACATTAAGGAAAATGAACCAGGTATGGATTTAAGTGTTAAGGCTAAGACTCCTGGGGGTGGGTCAGTAGACACGTTTCTTAGATTCACGAGAGATTTTTTCTGGCCTGAACTCTAGTTATTTACCCAATATGCTTAAAGAGATTAATTACTTAGTTAAATTAGGTAATTATTCTTATAGTGATTTAATGGATATGCCAATCTATATAAGAAGATTTATGCTTCAAAATCTACAAGAAGCACTTTCCCCTAAAAATACTGATAATTAATATATTTATTAATAAACATCGGTATGGATTTAAATAAAAAAATAAATGAACAAATAGATAGTATTAAAACTATAAATAAACAAATAGATTTAATATTGGGTGAGCAAGAAGAGCCTCAAAAAACTAATATACCCACTTCGATAGAAAAACCTATAAGGGGTTTAATGTCATTGGCTAATCAACTACAAGATAAATCCACAGATTTTTCAGAAAATAGTAAAAGTGAAACTGGTACTATAACTCTAAGACATAATGAAATATCGTTTGATGATAGTAATAATTCTAAGATAAGTAGCAAACAATCTGCTTCTTATAAAATATCTTCAATCGAAGAAGTAGGTTCAAAAACCATATTAGAAATTAGGGGTTCTAATAATAATTTAGTCCCAGATGATTTAATTCTATATATAACTATACCTTATTCTGAAGGTATTAATTACAGAGATGATTTTGATGGAGAATTAAAACAAAAAAATGTGTTAACTAATGACGAAGAGGATCTTAATGATGTAAATATGAGAATAATGAGGTTTGTAAAAAAGTAAAACTATGCCGGAAAATTTTGACCCAGAAGAATTAAAAACATTATTAGAGGACATTCAAAGACTTAACAACTCTTTTGAAAGTTCTAGTGATCTTACTATACAACAATGGAAAGAGAAAAATAGGCTCTTAAAAGAATATGAGGGAATATTAAAAACTGTTGCAGATAAAACAACTACTGAATATAAAGCAATGGAGAAAGTTGTTGGAGATTTAAAAAGTAAAATTAATAATACTGCACAAGCTTGGAATAAAGTAGGGAATCAAGTTAAAAATGCGGGTTATGAATTAGGTTTCTTTTTAGAGAGTACTACTCAACAATATGAATATGGTGAAAAAATTGCAAGTCAATACTTAAGCATAAATAAACAATTAGGTATTAGTGGTAATAAGGCAAATGCTGTAAGATTAAACTTTAAAGATGCGTTACCCGATGTAATCAGAATGGGTGGTACTATGGAGGAATTAAGTGATTCCTACCAATCATTTTCTGAACAATCAGGTAGACAAAATATATTATCTAAAGAAAATTTAGAAAATATGATGGCGTTCTCAAAAGCAACAAGTATTACTGCAGGTGAAACATCTAGATTATATGAAAGATTTACATTAATGGGGAAGGGTATTGACGATTCTCATAAAATGTTAAATGAGTTGGTTAATAGTTCCAATAAGTTAGGTATCAACTCAAAAAAGGTATTAAAAGTTCTTACACAAGAAATGTCTGCCATGCAAAGAATGTCCTTTAAGGGTGGTGTAAAAGCTATGACTGAGATGTCTAAACTTGCCGTTAAGATGAGAATGGATGTATCTGATATGTTGGGTATGGCAGATAAGTTTTATGAGCCTGAAGCGGCTATTGAAGCGGCAGCACAACTACAGTTAATGGGTGGTGATATTGCTGCTGCGTTTGGTGACCCTTTTGAGACAATGTATTTGGCTAGAAACAAACCTGAAGAATTGGCTAAGAGGTTAGAAACTATGACCGAAAATATGATTGAGTTTAACGATAAAACTGGTGAATATGAATTACCACCAGAAGCTAGACAACAATTACAATTTGCAGCAGATCAATTAGGGATATCTAAAGATAATATAATTGATATAGCATTTCAATCATCAAAAATAAAAGACTTAAAAATGAATGTTTCAGGAAATATCACAGATGATGATATGAGAGAAACATTAGCAGGTATGGCTCAAATGAAAGACGGTCAGTGGAAAGTAGATGTTGGTGGTGAACAAATAGCGATTGCAGATATTACCGAAGAGCAAGCTAAGAAAATTAGTGCAACACCTGAACAAACAATGCAAATGCAAGCTATGGCAACACAAACAAATACAGAAGCCCTTATTAATAATACTGAGGCATTAAAGGCAGAAGTAGTAAGAAGTGTACCTATATATGAAGCGGCGTCAGAAGCTTTTAAATCACCATTACAAGAATTAGGAACAGGTATTGGTAGTTTGGTTGACATATTTGGTGATTCAAAAATAGGTAAATTACTAAAACAAGATAGTGTTGATTTTGCAGATAAGTTTGGTGAAGCAATGAAAGGTCAAATTGCAGAAGGTATTGAAGATGGCGCAAAATCGTTTGAAAAAGGTACAAATAAAACAGATGAGATAATTGATAGCACACCCACTGCAATTGATAGTGCGATTAATGCTATTGGTGAATTTTTTAATAGTGAAAAGTCTTTAGGTGGTGTATTACAAAGAGGTGGAGTACTTAAAGGTGCAACACATTCTGATGGGGGTATACCATTTAAGGTTGGTGGTGTCCCTGGGTTCGAAGCAGAGAACAATGAAATTATACTAACCAAAGGAGTATTTGAAGACCCTATGAAAAGAAAAATTGCATCAGATTTAAATGTTTCTGAAGGTGGTGTTTCTTTTGCTGAAGGTGGAGTACCTAATTTATCAGATGCAAGTAAAAAAGCAGTTAATGGGTTTGATAAGATTTCTGTTAATGGTAGTGTTTCACATTCAGTTGGTGGAGAAATAAAGATTCCCAAAATAGAGGTTTCACTTAATGGTTTGTCTGAAACAACTAAACTATCTCCAGAAAATGAAAGAAAAATACTTGCAATGATTACTGAACAAATTACTAAAGGTGATGGTATATATACTGGTGGAAAAGTACCAGGAAATGTTGCAAACACAGCATAAAAAATATTTTATTACTAATACTATTTACTTTCCAAAAATGTTTGACATGACTTGTATATATAATAACAAGAAAAACAAGTAAATATAACAAGAAAAACAAGAATAGTCAAGAATATATTTACTAGTAAATATATCAAGAAAAAACAAGACTAGCCAAGAATATATTACTAGTATATAATATATTATTCTATATATATTATAATTTAACCCGGGAAATTTCTTACATGATATTTATAATAAAAAGAAATTTTTATGCCTATAGGGATTTTAAATAAAACATTAATCATTAATGGTGTTTCTGTTACAACCGAAGAACTAAGAAATAGTATATTGGATAGAAACCTACCACCACCAATACCCAACGAGGTAAAGGAAGGTAATTATGAAACTTTTTATGAAGATATTGGTAGATTATTTAGTTTACCAAATGTAATATTACCTGAAACAGTTCAAATAAATGAAGATGCCTTAGAAGAAAATGGTGAAGATCGTAGAACACTAAATCTAAGTCAAAATAAATATCAAGATTCTGATAGTATTATTACATATGGGGTTGTTGATTTAATCATTGATCCAAACACCGTAGTAAATGGTAACTATACAACCCAAAACTTTGGTTTAGTTGAAGGATCTGGTGGTATAGTTATAGAGAATCCATTCACATCAATTGATGCTCCTAGAAACACTGATTTTGACTCTAAGTTAGCAAACATTGCTTCTGAGAGACTTCAATTTGCAGTAAATGAAAAAGTATCACAAGCAATTATTAACGAAACTGTTGGTAGAGTAAATTTAGACCCTTTAAGTTTAATACAGGGGAATGAATTAATACAAAGTAATTATGATATAACAACACAATCAAGTATTATTGGTAAGGGAGTAGAATTGATAGGTAAAATTACTGGATCTCAATTACCAATAAGTACAATACCAAAAGGTGCTATTGGTTGGCAAGAATACAATCAAGCAAAGGCCAATAGTAATAAACTTGTAAATGGTGTAAGAAAGTTATTAATTGCATTGGGTGTTAGTACAGAATTAAATCTTACAACAGAGAAAAGAACTGATGAACTTTTAAAGAGAACCGGTAATGGACAAAAAAATGCGTTATTTAGACATTTATCTTTAAATAATTATGTCCCTAACTATAGTAGTCCTAGATTGTTTGGTATTTTAGGTGATAGAGCACCTAACAGTAGGTATTATATTGGTAATGAAGAATCTACTAATAGAGGTTATGGTGTTACTAAAAGATTTAAAGAAGAAGATTTCTTAGATGGGGGTGGTACTGGTTTAGTAAAACCACCAGAAAACTTTGTATGGGGAATAAATGGTAGTGAAAATGCATCTACTAATTTAGACTTTGCTGAACAAACGTTGTTATCAAATACAAAGTACCTAACTGATCAATTTTCAGAAACAGACGTTTATATTGATCAAACAAAAAAATTCTTTAAAGATAAAATAACCGATAAACAAGTTAGTAGAGGTAATGCAATACAGAATAATAGTGGTGAATACGCTAGAGTTTGGTTGAAATCTACTGATGGAACTCAAAGAGATCAAATAGAAAAGGGATACTCATATCAAAACGCCATAAGAAAAAGTGGATTATTCATTAAGGATAAAGAAAAACCAGGATTCTCAGTCGATGCAGGTAAATCTTCATTAAGTGTTTTACAAAGTAATGGTATTGTTAAATCATATCCATATTTAGAAGAATCTTTTACAACATATAAAAAATATATGTTATCGCTTGAAAATTTAGCTTGGTCAGATAATATAGCTGATTTACCGGTACAAGAAATAGGACCTGGTGATTTACTAAGTGGAAGAAAAGGTAGGATTATGTGGTTTGCCCCTTATGATTTATCATTTGACGAAACAACAAGTGCTAATTGGACTGAAACAAACTTTTTAGGTAGAACAGATACATTATACACATATAACAATACTAAAAGAAGTGGTACATTTAAATTTAAACTTTTGGTTGATCACCCTAGAATTGTTAACCAATATAGGGGAAGACAAAATAATGAATTAGAGAAGTTCTTTGCGGGTATAACAACACCTCAAGAATTATTGGACTTAATTGAAAAAGAAAATAGTTTAGATTTAAATACTAAAACAGAATTAGAAAAAAAATTAAACAGTCTTGTTAGACAAACTAAAAATTCTGAAGGTACTAAAACAAAGGAGTTTAGTGTATTTTTTCAAAACAATATATCTAATGTACCTCCTACAACGTATGAAACTGAATTAAATGCTACCTATATTGATATAGAGAATAATGGTAAAGATAGTGAAATAGGTAAATTTTTAGAAGAAAACGGAAGTTATACCGTTGAAATAAAGGGGTTTGCTTCTAAATTAGGTGAAGTAAAAAATAATTTAGACTTATCAAGAAATAGAGCGTTATCTGTTGAGAATTTAATAATTGGGTTTAATAAAAAAGCAAAAACGCAAATAATCCCTAAAGGTGAGGAATTAGCAGCGTCTTCAGAAAATGCAAACCCTAATAGTGAAGTTGCAATAAAAGACAGAAGAGTAGATGTTATTATAAAATATATTCCAGAACTTGATGGCGATAATCAACAACAAAGTTTAAATGAACTTTTAAAAAACGATATTAATAATGAAACAATAAGTAATTTATTCATTAATGAAACAACATATTTTGATATAATTGCAGAAGACTACCCAAATTATTTTGATAATATTAGTAGTAAACTAACATACTTCCAACCTGGATTTCACTCAAATACACCAGAAGGGTTAAACACTAGATTAAACTTCTTACAACAATGTATGAGACAAGGTTCTAGTGTTTATAACAGTAATGATAGTATACAACCTGATAATTTAGCTTTTGGTAGACCACCTATTTGTATATTAAGAATTGGTGATTTTATCCATACAAAAATAGTTATAAAATCGCTGTCTATAAATTACGGTGCTGGAGGTGGGACACCACAATGGGATTTAAATCCAGAAGGTATTGGTGTACAACCAATGATGGCAGATGTTAGTATGTCTATTGAATTGATTGGGGGTCAATCATTACAAGGTCCAATAAATAGATTACAAAATGCAATGTCTTATAACTTCTACGCAAATACTGAGATGTATGACCCTAGGGCTGATAGTATTAGGTTGAATAATGGTGCTGGTGAAATTGTTGATGGTGTTAAATTAAGTGAGATAAGAGGTGAAGATAGTAACAAACTTATTGATTCACTTAAAACCGAAATACCTATCGATCAGGACGCAACTAGATTGAAAGCTGAATCTAATGAACAAGAGGAAATAAAAAAATTAGGTGATATAAGAATAAATAATGGAGAAGACTCTACTATTGACCCAATAACTATTGTATCCTCACTAAATGAAAATGAAGAACTTACATCACCGTCTGAATTAGTAGATAATTCTGGTGAAAACAAACTAAAAATTGTTATTGTTAATCTTAATGACAATTCAGAAATATTTAATGGGTTCCAGAGGGATAGTAGTTGGGAAATACCTTTATCTGTAATAGGTAAAGAAACATATAATAATACAACAGAAATAGATTATTTAGATAGTAATATTGACGAATTAGAAACAGAACTAGCGTCAGAAACTAATAATCGTAAGAAAAAGAAACTACAAAAAGAAATAACTAATAAAGAACAGGAATTGGAAACTTTAATAGAAGAAAGTACAATTAAGTTTAAAATAAGTGCTTCTTTTAGTAGAGGTAAAGAAATAAACCCAAAAACTAAATCATATACGTATAAATACGATGGGGTTGCTTGGGAATTACAATAACAATATAAAAAACTACATAAATGGCAAAAGAATATTATAATAGGTATAGTAAATTTAATATAAATGGAGAATATAAAATGTTACCATTTATAAAAATTGAGCCGAAAGGTAGTGATAAGACAGTTGTATGGAAATTACAAAGGGATAGAATGGATAAATTGAGTCAAGAATATTACGGTAATCCTTATCATGGGTGGTTAATAATGTTATCTAATCCTAAGTATGGTGGATTAGAAGATAATATCTCTGATGGTGAAATTATAAGAATACCATATCCTTTTAAAGATAGTTTACAACAATATATAAGAGAAGTAGAAAGGTATAATACAATATATGGCATCGAATAAACCAAAGGGAGAAGATACAGGACATTTATTATTAGTAGATCCAAACCCACCCGGAAGAGAAACTCCTCCGTTGGAGGATTTATTTATATATGTTAATTTAAAAGCGATAACTAGAAATAGAAGTGTTATTTTTAATGATAGTGGTAAAGGTCCATCTATAGAAAGTGATGGTGATCCTAATGGAAATGAAGTTAATTTTATTGCAACCAAAATAGATTATAACTCACCTAAAGGAGATTCAAAGTATACTAGTTATGCGACTACAGATTATACTGAAATTGGGGGGTTAAGTTTAAATGAAGAAAATTACGGTGGTGTTGTTGAAGGATTTGGTATTAAAAGTATTAACATTACTTATAATTCAAGTTTAGTACCACAAGTTGATATTACTTTTACTGATTTAAGGGGTGCTTCTTTATTTGATATTATTGACTCTAATAATAGGAAATCACCATATAGTTTATTTTTTAAGATGCCTTATCCTGTTTTTAACCTAACCGTTAAAGGGTATTATGGTAAACCAGTTACATATTGTTTACATATGCTAAAATGGAGTTCAGAGTTTAATTCAGAAAGTGGTAATTTTGACATTAAGGCGAAGTTTATAGGGTTCCAAAGCGCGTTTTTATCAGATATTAAAATGCAACATGTTATTGGTGTGGTAAATACCGAAGAAGGAAAAAAAAGGTTATCTAATACATCTATCACTGATAAAGATGGTAATAAAACAGCAACACCATTAATATCAGACTTCTTAAATAATATATCTAAGATAGAAATCGATGTAGAAACAATTAAAGATAATTTACCGGAGTTTAAGGAATTAAAAGATATTAATACTATATTATCCATTGTTAATAGTGTGATAAGTTATATTGGGGCACCGATTATTTTTGAACAAAATAATGAAAACCAAAACAAAGATCTAAAGAAATCTGCGGACACATTTTTCACTAATGGAATTAATTCATCTTCATTAACTGTATTTAATAATATATTATCTATTAGAGACATAATAGTGGTTTCAGAAGGTAATGAAGGATTATTTAATGAATATGTTAAGAGTGGTAGTAAATTATTTGCAGAATATAAAAAATATATTACATCAATAGGGAAAGAAACTGAATATGGATTTGAGAAATATTTATTTCCTGAAGTACAAGATGAGAAATACAAACAAACTATTGGTACGTATAATAACTTACAACAATTTATAAATACTTTTTATACTAAAGGATCTTTACCCTATAACAGTGCAACATCTAACAGTGATTTTGTACCAACACAGGAAGGAGACTTAGATGAGCCAAAAAAATTACTTGATTTTTTAGAGAAAAAACCATCGAAAAAGTTTAAGGCGACATCAAAAGTTAATGTGTATGATTTTAGTAAAACTAGAGATAGTGTACGAAAAGTTAAGAGACAATTAGAGAAAGAACAAAAAATTAAACTAAAAAAAGTTACTGAATTAATTAATAAGCAAATTTCAGAATCAATAAATTTTAATCCGACTATACAAAATACTTTTGAGGTTATTATGAACAATACACAAGTTATGTTGGAATCACTTCATGATGTGTCTATAAAAGCAGAAGAAAATGGTAAGTTTAGATATGGTGTATTAGGTGGTAATACAGATAATACAGGTAAAGTTATTTACCCATGGCCTACGGTATATGAAACAGATGGTGATGAAGGGGAAAAAGAAACTTGGTTAGGTAGTATTAGTGGTGTGGATGAAAGTTTATTTCCTGAAATTAAGTTTGTTGAGGATGTTATTGATGGTTATGTAAAAACATCTAAACAATTAGAACAAAATAGAAAACTTGTGGCTCAGGTTAATCAAGGTAATGTTACAGATAATTGGTTACCGATAAACATATTGGATTATAATAAAAATCCATATGTAGAGTATAACGGTAACCAGCTATGGACAAATGTTATTAAAGGAATACCAACAGAATTATATGAAAACTTATTGGTAAGAACAATTACGCTATCATCTTATAGTAATTTAATTGATGATAAATTAACTAATTTTGCTCAGATTGATGGTGCGGTTGCAGCAACAAATATAAAGGTACCTGATTATATCAATGTAATTAAACAAAATTTAAACACAAGTGATGTAATAGATTATGGTGTAGATAATAAAATCATAATAAAAGATGGTGATAAATATAAACTTTCTGATGAATATAATAGTATAGGTGGTTTTACTAACAAAACTATTACTGGTGATATTAATAATGATGATGATAACCTGTATTTAATTATTGGACCTAAAGTCAATTCTATTTTAGGTAATAGAAATAGTTTAGATACGACCATAAAAACCAATTTAGACAAAAAAATTAAATCATTAAAATCTAAAGAACAAAAAAGTGATGAAGATGAAGATGAAGATACTAGTAAAGGAATATTTTATCAAAACACTGACTCAGTATATAGACACAATATTTCATACTTAGTTTGGGCAGAAACTATAAATTCTTCTTTAAAACCTAAAAAATGGGCAGAAAATTTTGTATTATCCATTGACGATATTGACACTATTGACAATACAAATTTTCAAAACATAAACGTATTAAGGGTAGATTCTGGTGATAAAGAAAAAACTTTAATAGATAGTGAATTGTGGGGAAATAATGGAAGTGATAAATCCAGAGCATTTTTAATGTTAAATACATTACCTTTCATACCTTTTGAAGAGGTGTTAGAGGAATATGTGACAAAAGATGATTTAAAGGAAAAAAAAGTATCTAAGGTAATAGACATACCAAAATTATATATGGTATGGGTTGGTTCTCTATTGTGGAGAATAAATACATCTGATAACCCAATAAAATCGTCACAAGAAATTGAGGTTGGAAGTAAAACTGAATATATTAAATCTTTAGGTGGATCTTGGAAAGAAGGATACGAGACTGATGTTAAATTAGGTGAGTTAATACCTAGAAAAACGCAAGAACATTTAATAGAGTATTTTGAGAAATGGGTTGAAAGTAGTTGGGTTGAATTTTTAGATGGTGTAACTAAATATAAAAACACTATTCTAAATATACAAACGGATAAATCTAATAAGTTACTTAATTTTTTAGATGATGTAATACAGGTTGGAATACCAACACCAAAAGCATTTACTGGTAATAAGTTTAATATTGAAATAACTAAAGAAAATTTAAAAAGTTATTTAGATAAGTTTATTGTTGGGTTTGAGGAATTTGCTAAAGAAAACGAACCTGATAGTAGTGATGATAGTGGTAATAGTGTTGATAATGATAGTAAAGAAAAGACTTTAAATGATGACTCAATAAAACTTGCTTTCTACAATTATTTTAAAGAAATCTATAATAAATGGATTGGTGGTACCGAAGATGGTAGGGTGTTTAATGTCTGTGGTGCAAATAGTAGAAACAAAGATGGGGAACCAAAAGACTTAATAGACTATTTTAGGTTTATTAATAGAGCGTGGTCAGACATTGGAGGTAAAGCGGTGTGTAACTTAAATAGTGTAGTATCATTAGCGGGTAAAACCAAACTCAACCTATATTTATACATTTCTAAAGTATTAAGAGATAGTAACTTCCTATTTCAAATACTACCATCATATATTAATTATAAAAATGTAGTAGAGGTAGAAGAGGCTTTCACACCAATAACCAATATAGATGAAAGATTTGATACGGGACCAACATACGTTTGTATATTGGCTGGTGGTCAATCTAAGGTTTTAAGTATTGACGAAGATATAAGGTATCAGTATAAAGATGATGGGTTTAACTTATTTGAAAGTGGACAAAAACCAAAAGACTTTAATCCTACAGATGTTGATTTAACTAATAAGTTAGTTGCATTTAGAGTTGCGTTTGGTGCTGAAAACCAATCAGTATTTAAAAATGTTAATTTAAATCAGGAAGAGCATCAAGCAACTGGAGAATATTATAGACAGTTAAGTGAATTAGTAGATAAAAGGGGTGGTACTCAAAGAGTATTAAAGGGTAATGATTTATACGACCTGTTCTCAACAAGATCATATAAATGTAAAGTGAGTGGTTTAGGTAATATGAATATACAACCATTGATGTATTTTCAGTTGGATAATGTACCATTTTTTAAGGGTTCTTATTTAATTAGTGGTGTAGAACATTCTATCACACCAAACCATATGGAAACTTCTTTTACTGGATTAAGACAATCAATTTATACCTTACCTGTTGAAGATAGTATTACAACATTTTTGAATGTTGATTTAAATGAGGTGGATGAAATTGCACAAAGATTAAAAGTAGATAATTTCACATCAAATCAAACCAACTTTGATTTCCAAATAATTGATCCTACTGTTTTATTTAGTTTCACTAAATTGAGTGTTGAAAGTCTAGAAGGTTTATTTAAAAGTGGTAGTGGTATAGGTTCCTCAAATATAAATAAAGGGTTTTTATCTAAATCACTTACAAAATGGTTACCAATATTTGGGGTTAAAACTAATAGTCAGGTATGTAATTTCTTAGCGCAGTGTTCACATGAGTCATTAAACTTTAATCCTAGTTGGGTTATTGAGAGATGGAATAATCCTGAACCTAATGATAAAGGTGTTGCAACAAATGGTAGTTCAGAACAACTTAATTATGAGAAACCAAGTGATAGGGCTAAAGATTTAGGTAATACCAAAGATGGTGATGGTTTAAGGTTTAAAGGAAGAGGATTTATACAAGTTACTGGTAGAAAAAATTATAAAAAGCTAGAAGATAATAAAACAATATATAAAGACGACAAAACAGTTGGTGATGAATTATTTAATGGTATTACAACAGAATATGATAATAAAGATGGGTGGAAAACTATTGATGGGTTTTTTGATGGTAAAACACAAGAAGGTGTAGAAAGGTGTTTAGTTGCATCTTTAATATGGTGGTCTAATAGTGGTCTTAGTGGTGATGGTAAATTACCAAACGGAACAGTTGCAGAAGCACAGACTGTTAGTAGAAAAGTTAATTATTATGAAGGGGATACGAAACAAAATAAAAGAATTGAGAAGTTAGAAAAAATACTTGATTACTTTGATTTAAAAACTGACTATACTGGATAATCTCTTTTATTTGTTACAAATTATTCTTATATTTGTGACATGTATGTTGGAAATATTATAACCTCTTCTAAAATCGAAGACGACAATTTTAAGATTTGTAGAAAATTAGAAACTATAGATGATAGTTTACCTACACTAATTGTGGGGTGGGAAAAGACTAAAGAAATCTATGGTGAAGAAGTATCTATATTACACAAGAAGATTGATGATAAAACCCAATGGACATTTTCAACCAAAGAAAGAAAGGTAGATTATGATAAAGACATCAAAAGATTTATGGAAGAATGTTATTCTCATATAGGAGAAGACATTAACTATGTGTATGTTGACTTAATTCATGATTCCAAAAAGAAAATAAAAAAGATTATTAAAAAAATCTATTCATTAAACAATCCAAAAGTTTATAACCATTACAACAGAATGATATACATTTATGGGGATAATATAGTCTTTGGGGTTGATATAGAAATACTACATTATATAGGTATTGATTACAATAAAGTACTAACCAAACTGAGTAAAATTCCCAACTGTCTTTTCATAGATGAAAAGATATTTAATATATATAAGGGGATGATTACAAAAATAAGTGATAAGGTTAGATTAGTACCTTATTTGTATGATATAGAAAATAAAAATGAATAGAAGCATAATACTAGCATCTTTTGTATTTCCAGAAAAGTTAGATACTTTTTTAAATTACTTAGAAAAAAGATTTAGGCTAGATAGAGAAAGGATATTTGTTTACGATAATGTAGATGATCCATTAAAGAAAATAGTTACCTATAAAGTATTCTTAAAAGACGGAAAAAAGATTGACTTAAAGTCAATTTTCCCTAGAACAATTATTATCCATAAGAAGGGTGAGTGTTTATACACAATCAATGCCCTTAATAGACTTATTGAAGAGGAGAATGATTTAGAAACTGGTAACGTAGAACATAGAAATTACGAATTAGATTGGGATAAATACCAAAACAAATTAGTCTTAACAACTGCAGAAGGTGTAGTTTTTAATGAAATAAAGAGAGATTTTTCTGAAGTTTAGAATATTTATAACTATAAGACGAACAAAATTTAATGTTATGAATATGGATGACAAGAAAAACAAAAAGGAATTGGAAAACAATCTTGATGAATTCTTAGGTGAAAACAATGAGAATGAGTGTGTTGGTGATGAGTGTGTTATTAATGACGGAAAAGAGATTGTTGAGAGAGTAAATAAGGTTTATAAAACCAATGACGGAAGAGAACTTTTAATGTAATGGAAGAGGAAAGCAAAGGATTATTAAAGGAAGAGTTAAAAAGATTTAACTCAATTATGGAATATACTTTTAACTTAGGTGAAAAGGAAGAATTGTTATTTGATTCACTTGAAGAACAAGAAGAGGAAGTAACTGATGAAGTTGATGAAATACCTGAAGATTTAGGTATGCCACCAGAAGAAGGTGGAGAAGAACCAACAGAAGAAATTGAAGGTGAAGAAATGGCTGAAGATCCATTTGGTGGAGACGCACCTGTAGAAGATGAAATGGCTGAAGAACCAGCAATGGAAGAAATGCCATCTGATGAAGGTGAGGTTGAGGTTGATGTAACTGATATCGTTGACAAAGCTGAAGAAGCAAAAGAAGAAGCTGCAGGAGCATCCTCTAAAATTGATGACTTATTAGGTAAGTTTTCTGAGTTAGAAGAAAAATTAACAGGTATGGATCAAATCATTACTAAAATGGATGAGTTAGAACAAGAGGTTAAAGATAGAAACCCTTCACCAACTGAAAAATTAAGTATGAGGTCTATGGATTCTTTTCCTTATAATGTTAAACTAAGTGACTTTTGGAATGATAGAGAAGGTTATGATGCAACTGGTGAAGAAGATGAAGAACAAGAATACACTTTAACAAAAAAAGATATTGATGATGACTATAGTGAAGTTGACATCAGAGGTAGTTTCAATCCTAAAGGTAAGGAATAAACAACTATAAATATTGACGAATTGACGGACATTGATTATAATAAATCATTGTCCGTTTTTTGTTTTTAGGGGAATTGACTTTTAACAAAAACGTGACTAATATTGAGTATATTAAATTATTTTACAAATTAAAAAAAGAGTTAAATGGCGAAAGAAGAAATTAATCCGTTAGATGCAATTCTATCTCAATATGAGAAGAATAGCGAAAGAGGGGGAAGTAGTAAACCAAAGGTTTCTAATGAAGAGAGACTAAAGAAGTATTTCACTGAGAAGTTAAGACAAGGACAAAAAACTGCAGAGAAGACTTTTAGGATTCTACCATCAAATGACCCTACAAAGTCTCCATTCGTAGAGACTTACTACCATGAAATGAACGTAAATGGTAAGTATGAAAAGATTCACTGCACAAAGTTAAATGATGGTGGTGAATGTAAATTATGTGATGCTAAAGATGCGTTGTATGAAGATGGAAGTAAAAAAGCGAAAGCTATGGCTTCATCATATACTGCAAGAAAGTATTATGTAGTAAAAGGAATTGACAGAGATAACGAAGACCACGGAGTTAAGTTCTGGAGATTTAAGCACAAATACACTGGAGATGGTGTTATGGACAAACTTATCCCTATTCTAAAGAAAAGAGGAAACATTATGGATCCTAGAGAAGGAAGAGATATTGTTATTACAACAAACAGAAACGACAAAGGTTGGAGCGTTGTAACAAGTATTATGGCTGAAGATCCTTCAGTATTGACTGACCCTAAGTCACCACAAGCAAAAGAGTGGATGGCAAACGAAGAGACATGGAGAGATGTATATTCAGTTAAACCTGTTGAGTTTGTGAATATTGTTGCAGAGCAAAAGACACCAGTTTGGGATTCAGAGTTAAAGAAGTTTGTCGCTGAGGAAGACAAAGAAGAAAAAGAAACCGCATCTTTAGAAGAAGAAATCAATATGATGGATGGTTTAACCAATGAGGACGAAAAGGAATTAGAGGTTGAGGCAGTATCATTAGATTCTGAAGATAGTGATGATGAATTACCATTTTAAATTAGACTAATATGGCAAAGAAACCATTAAAGAAAAAAACTACTGATTTTTCGTCTATAAGGAAAAAGTTCTCTTCCAGTGATAAGTATAAAGAACAAAAATACTTTGATCTGGGAGAAGCCTTCCAAAAAGCGAC
>WLWG01000699.1_pt1 | contig 33563 bp, 50 predicted proteins | sample 6712871 | NCBI WGS metagenome assembly WLWG01 (sample SAMN12718693, study PRJNA515312) | sponge metagenome | isolation source: marine sponge | host: Mycale hentscheli | place: New Zealand: South Island, Marlborough, Capsize Point | collected 2003-05-01
ACCACTACCTAGGGCACCTAATAGTGTAAGAATAGCGAAAGCTTTACCTCCACTTACCTTTAAACCCGAATATTCAATACTGGGCATCTATCATCTCCTGAATTGTATTTTCCTGTGCCATGTCAAACAAAATACCATACTGATCTTCTAATGTCTTGTTTAAATATTCACCTACATCAACTTCTGTGAAGCTCTGAGTAGGTGTAAAGAATGTTTTTGTATCACCTAATATTTGCATTACGAGTAATGTTTTTGTTTGAGCAGTGTCATCATAACGTTCTTTGTCATCAATATCCTTGACTATTTTTGTAGCTGCTTTTTCTTTTGCTGAAGGTTCATTTGTAGGTTTTTCTTCTGGTTCTTCAACCTCTTCAGGTTTTTCTTCTACAGGTTTAGGACTACTTTCACTTTCTACAGGAGCTTCTTCTTTAGTTTCTTCAACAGGCTTTTCTGAAGGTTCTTCTTTGGTCTCTTCGACACTAGCTACTTCAATTGTCTCTTCTAATTCTGCTTCAATTTCCATTTCTACTTCTGCCATTTGTGTTTCAGGTTCTGGTATATCTACTTCAAAATCTGTTTGTATTTCTTGTATTTCTACCTCAACCGTTTCATAAGAAACTTCTTCTTGTTGAGGTTCTATAGGTTCAAAACTCACGTCTCCCGCATCATCAACAACGACATCATTAAATTCAATAATCTCTGTAGCATATTCTATTTCTACAGGATCAAAGATATTGAGATAAACTATTTCTTCTACTGAAGTGATTTGTTGTTCAATAATCGTATTAATAACGTTGTAGAATACATTGACCGATACATCGTCAAATAAAGGACCTATAGCAAGATTGATATCCCTACCCCCTATTTCAATTGTTAAACTTTTTAAAACGCCACTGAAATCGAAAGCTCCATTGTATGATTGATAGCCTGACGAAACTCCAGATTCAGACAAAACATCAGTGCCTGAAAAGACTGTAGTCCCTCCATTAGTTCCTGTAATGTGCATGTAGATTCGATCTTGAGCATCTTGTTTATCAACCTTTATGGAATATCTAACTTGACCACCCTTATCTATACTTAAATCAGAAATGTCAATTGTATTAACAAATGTTGTACCCATACCATCAACACCCATATTAGAAGTTGAATTACCACTACCTGTGATCATGGCGCATTTATCTGTACCTAACTGTCCACAACTATTACCACTAGGCATACTCGCAGGGCCTTGACCACCCCAATCGTAATCCATATCACCTTCTTTGCTTGTAGTGACATAATCATTATCACCATCAAGAATGTCTCCTGAATCTTCGTTAGTGACTGTTGTTGTAGTGGTGGTTTTTGTAGTGGTTGTGGTATAGATAATTTCTGTACCTTTATCTTCTTCTGTTTTTTCTACAATAACATCTTCTTCAATAGTAACACCGGGAGTACAAAGTCCTTCTACATCAGGTAAGCAAGTATCTGCTTTAGAATAAAAGGAGACCAGTAGTAAGAATAAACAAAGTTTTAAATAAAGCAGTTTGTTGTACATCACTAAACTCCTGTGTTTGTGGTTTTGTTTGAGCTATATAGTCTTCTCTAAATTTAGATCCGACAGGAATCTTATCAGGATTAGTTTTCCAATAAGTAGCCGCTTCAGCTCCTATGGCTCCTTCAGCAGGACATGGAGTTCCTGCATCAAGCATGCTGTCCCAAACACGACTGTCTTGACATAGTAGGGCCACCGCTGCAACTTTCATGCCGTATTGGTACATAGCACGACTAGCACGGAGAGTCTCACAAAATTCGTCTGTAACGACATAGCCTGAAGCTAATCCTAAAACATTATTTTGCACACTAGCTCCAATTCCAATTTTACATATATCACTATTATTATTCATGATAGTTGGAGCAGATGCTGTAGGGGGAGTTGAATTTGTTACTACAGTTGACGACACGGTATTGGTCTCAGCTTTTATATCAGTTATTGTAGCTACTAATGTAAAGAAAAAAAGAATTGTTATAAGCAGTTTCATCTAACACCGCCATCTTCTTCTTGCTTGTCTTATTCTAGAATTAGGATCATTTTTTGTTTTTTCAGAAGACCTTTTAAGTTGTCCTAGTGATCTTGCGCAATATGATTTTCTTCTCTTCGCTGCTTTACTACCAGGTTTAACTTTACCAGTGACCGCTGTTTTTAATTTAGAACCAGGATTGGCAGCTCTATAGGCTTTAACACCTTTAGCTGTCATACCAGCACCAGACTTAGTTGGTCTATAATTTGCTCCAGGTCCTTTTGTAGTTTTTCTAATTGTCATTTTTTCTTTGAAAATGTTTTTACGTTAGTTGGTTTTGGCCCTGTGTTTCCTGCTGCGCGTTTTCTTCTGACGGCGGATGTTTTTTGAGATTTGCTCATTGATCTCGCTTTCGCTAGGGGAACACACTTCGGATATTTTCGCTTTGACCCTTTTGATCTCCCGCAAGGCTGGTACTTTCCGTCTTTTTTGGGAGCACCAATGTCGACCCATTTCTCGGACACCCATTTTCTGAGTCCTCCTTGAGCCATTAGAATTTTTGAGTAACCTTTCGTTTACCTTCGATAACACCACCACAGGCTTTGGCGACACCGCCTTGACTATAGCTAGAAACTTTTTTACGAGACTGTGAAACACTGTTAACTGATCCTCCGTCCATTTTCTTTTTTCTACCACCGGGTTTTATTTTTCCTGAGCAGACACCACTAGCATACATGTTTGCATAAGCTGATGGATAAACATCGAACTTACGTTTAGCAGCTGCTTTGCCTTTTGCACAGAGTTTAGCCATTATTTCTTCTTCCTTGTGACAACAATCTTACCGTCTTTTTCTTGTACTTTCATTCCTGCGTTTTCTGTATGTTTTTTTAATTGTTGATACTTTTCTGAAACTGTTAATTTTTTAACCATTACTTTTTCTTAACTCTTCCACCTTTTTTCATAAAACCCATTTTATTTCTAACAGGTTTAGGTAATTTTTTTAGTCCCTTGTTTTTTGGCGGAACTGGTTTTAATTTTTTGTTCATCGTCCTTGTCCCCTATATGGTTTAAAGCTTCGTCGCTTATGTTTATTCATGGTGGATGTACTTATTCTACCATTGCCTATTGTAGTCTTTTTAACTACATGATCAATAGTGCTATTAACTTTTTGTTTCTTCATGTTTACAAATAGCGCATTCACACATGCAAGTTGTACCGCAATGGCACATACAATCACATTTTATGCATTTGGTCATTTCGTAATTTTCTTAGATTTTTCGAAGCTGCGAAGGCCAGCCATTCCGAGCAAGGCTGTGACGAGCGGGAATAAAGTCGACATGTCAAGCTCAGGTAAAGGTGCGTGGTCTACACTAAATGCAGCTAAACCAAACATAATAAACTGTTTTAAGACGTACTCCCACATTATCGCTAGGGCGCAACTCATTCCGATAAGAGGTCGCCAGCTGCGTTGCATAATACCACCAATACCAGTGGCAGTGGACTTAGCATCAGCTAAGTTAATATCCATTTGCTTGGAGTTAATCTCGTTTTCTAATTCTTTGAGCTTATTTCTCGCGGTAAGTTTTTCTTCTTCTGAAGTGTGGACACTGTCGATGACTTTACCAACAGTGTCTACTAAAGATCCGCCTAATAGTTTAGATAGCATTATTAAATACCTTTAACGATTGCTACTACAATAACAATTGCAACAGCGACTACGAATAGTTTGCCCTTTTTGTTAAGATTTTTCCACTTATCAATTGGGTTCCATCCAAATATCATCATGATATCCTCCTTTTTTAAATTAGTACCACTTGGCACTACGCTTTTTCTCAGAAAGCATGCGTCTTTGTCCGCCTACTTTTTCTGTCTGAGTCTCGTTAGGTTTTGTCATTTCAATTTCGACTCCGCCCTTCTTATAACCGTCCTTGTCAACAAACATTTGATGATCGATCGGTCTTTTGCTCATACTTTTCATGATCTTTAGCTCCTTTGTTGTAATTTTATCCTTTTTTAGGATTTATTTCCAGTCATAACCTGCATTTTAGAGATTCCTGACTTGGCTAGAGATACACCGGCCCGTAAAGACTGATGTTCGTCGTTTTGTTCCATTTTTTCATCAAATTTTATCTGATCTTGGACTAATTTTGCACGTTCTATCTCTAATTTTTGTTCACCTTCGTCTTTTTTACGTTCATTTTCCATCGCACGAAGTTCTATTTCTCTACCTTTTAACTTAACAAGTGGGTCAACGTCTTCTGCAGAGTTAATTTTGCGTTCTTCTTCCATAAAGTCTTTAGTCATCTCTGCAATGAGTTTAGATTTTCTTGATTCTATAGTAATTTGTAGTTGTTCCATCATTGGATTAGGTTGTGCAGGCATTCCTGTTGCTGCTTGTTGTTGCATTTGTGCCTGCATTTGCTGTAATTGAATAATTTCATCTTTAAATTCTAGTTGAATCTGTTCTTGAGCCATTAAAGAAATATGTTCTAGTATATTTTTTTGTACCACTGACATAATTGTAGGATTATTTCTAACCATGCTTGTACCCATAAAATTTAAATGAGCATCAATGTGGGCTTTGTGGTCTTGTTTAGGAAAAGCTTGAAAAGTTTTTCCTGCCATGGCTTGAATATGTTCCATACTAGGGTCCATGGGTTGTGGGGGTTGTGGTGGAGGTAGAATTAAATCAACATTCTTGACACCCACCGCTTCATACATACTTCTATACGCTTGATATAAATTGTGAATCTTTGGATTGGTTTGAGCTAATTGTAATTGTGTTTGTGCTAAACTAATTCTTTGTGTTTGAGAAAAGATATTAGGATCAGCAACAGGTAAAATATCAATACGCTCATCAAAATCAGTTTGCTTAATCATTCGTTGCCCGCCCACCACATCATAAGGATATTCTGGTGGTAGATAGAGTGAGAAGATTCTTACTAATTGTTTGAACTCTCCTTTTAGAGAATTATATAATCTTTTGTGTATCGCCGACATTACTCGAGAACCACGTTCTAGTAATGCCACGGTTGTACCGACAGCGGCTCCTTGATTACCGTCACCTACTTGCATATCAGCAATAGACGCGAATCGTTGTCCGGCGTTTACCACAATACCCATTAATTGTAATAAGGTTGCAGAAGGTTCTTTGAAAGGAAGAGGCATAAAGGATTCACGAAGATTTCCACCCGGAGCGTCGACGTCTCTAAACTCACCAGGTTGGATACCTTGTGCTTCATCTCGTACTCGGATACCGCGTGTTTTAAAACCCGAGGGTAGATTGGAAAGAGTCCCAGCATCTAAAAGCTGTCGTAGGGCTGTTGTAGCAGTTCGAGATAATCCACCAATCATGTGAATTAAACCAAAGCCATAAAAACCTAGACCTGGTAAAAATTTAAAGTGTGTAAAGTAATTAATTCTTTTTTTCTTAGGATCAGTTGATTCGTAGTTTCTTCTAATAGATAAAACTTCTCTACTACCTTCTTCAATAGTTACAATGTAAGGTAGCTTTATTTCTGTAGCTTCTCCTGTTTCAGGGTTTGTGTCTTCAAAACCTTCCAAGTCTAAATCAACATGACATTCTAACAATGTGTACATGTCGGGAGCTTTTTCTGATTTACGAATACCTTCGAGCTCTCGTTCTTTAGCGGCAATAGAATCATCTTCACTAGATGCTTCTGATACTTCTATATCTCGATAGAAGCCACCTACTTGTTGTTTACGTAAATCGTTTTCAGAAATATTTATTTTATGAAGAATGCTATCAGCATCTTCTAAACTGGTTGCAGAATAAGGTACTAACAAATCATCTGCAGGTACAAACTTTGAGACGGCTCGACCTAATAATTCATCGTAGTACACTTTTTTAAATGTCGAGCCTGCGAGGGGAAGATAGAAAAGCATTTGGTCAAACTCTTGTTCATACTCTTTCATTTCTGACATGAGTTGATAGTTCATAAATTCTTTGACACGTTCGCTTTGTTGTTCCTTAGCGGTGCTAGGAGCACCTAAAATTTGTGTTCGCACAGGTCCATCGGCTGGTAATAATTCTTTGTATGCTAGTGATTGAAATTGTGTGACAGCTTCAGCGAGAACGGGATGTGTTGCACCACTAGATCCTTGAAAGGGTTCACTTCGTTCTTTGTATTTAAAACCTAATAAATCTAAACCCTCGGTGTATGTTTGTTCCCAATCTTTTCTAGAAGATTTGTAATCTAAATACATTTCTTTGAGCTCACTGCCCAAAGGTCCTAAAACATCATCATCTAAGTATTCTGCTAAATTAGCAAAATGATTTTCACTTCCCTCCATCATAACCTTAGAGGGGTCAAAAGATATTTCAGCTCCTCCTTCGTCGGTTTCGATAATTTCAATATTATTAGGGGTGTCTTGATCTTGTTGTAGTTGTTCTTCAATCACTTGTGTAAGATCGTCTTCACCTGGAAGTTCTACAGTTGTTTTTTTTACATTAGGTAATGCTTTATCTATTTCTGCCATTTAATAACCTTACTTGTTTTTGAATAAAGAAGCAACACCCGCGGACATCGGTCCTTTTTCTGGTGGTATCAAACCACCTGCCGCATATCCTTGCGATGCCATAATCTCATCAATTTGTTGTTGTGTAAATCCTGCCATTTCTAAATATCGTCTAGTCAATGCTTCATATTCTGATGGATCGGTTGGAGGATCATCTGGTGTTGTTTGTTGTTGGTTTTCATTTCCATCATCTTGATTACCTCCCCCTCCACTTGTAATTATTTCTCTTAGGTCGAGAACTTTAGGTTTATCTTTTCCTGATGAGCCTGTTAAAAAGTCAGGTAATTGTTGAACAGGTTCTGCTACTTGATCAAATCTTGTTCTATCAGGTATATTTGTTCCTATGTCTACTGCATCGGCACCACTAGAAAAAGGATCAAAAGGAACAACATTTACTTTTTCTGAAATCGGAGTTGATACTCTTTCATCAATGGTAATATCTCTGGGTATTAAACTTTGAAACTCTTCTTCTTCCTCTTCTTCAATGGGAAATAAAAAATCTTTAGCTGTGCCATATAAATCTTTTGCTATTCTCGCTGCCGTTTGACCGGGGATCGCAACTTGAGCTACAGCATCTAGTATACCAGGACTTCGAACCATTTCCATTTTGTTAATACCTAATTTATCAGGGTCTGTGTATTGCAAACTATCATAACCTGTAATCGCTCTTCCAATATCTCCACCAAGCTGTCCTAGGCTTGGAGCCATTGCGTTTAAATTAGGAATTTGTTTTGATAAAATAGTTCTACCTTGATCATCTTTTATACCTGTTTTATTTAAATTAATTCTTTCAATTCCATCTGAACCTGTAAAAAATTTTCCTCCCGCAGCTAAAGCTTCATTTAGTTGTTGCATGTTCCTCGCGTAGGAGTCTACATCCGCGGGTCTACGATACTTAGAACCAACTTCATCAACATTTTGTCCAATTGATTTAAAGCTTGAGGGTTGCCCTAAGCTTTTTAATCCTTGTTGTATTTGTTCTGCTTGTTTTTGTTCCATGGTAGCTAATCCTGTATTACCTGCCATGGCCATAGACTGACCAGGTCCCATTCCGAAGATTCCCTTTTTACCTTGTTGTTGTGATGTTTTTGGTTTACTTCCCATTAGTAATATACTCTCCGTTGTTGTGGTAAGGGTGTATCATCTTCATCGTCGGGATGCTCAATAAACCCTCCCTGTCTAAATCTCATGACTGCTTGTGTCATACTATCGACCAAGTCGTCATGATCACCATACGGGAAAGCTGCACATTCTTCAATCACTTCTTCTGTGAACTTATCGTCGGTTGCCCATATCTGCCCTGACTCAAATAGTGGTGCCACGGCATTGACACGAGCGTGCTTATCGTTTCCACGACTCGGTGTATAATTTATAACGGGTATTCCTTGTTTACGCAACTCAAAAGTCAAGGGCATTCCACTTGCCTTACCCTCTACAATAACACTTTCGGGTTTCCAATATTGATACTGTTCGAGGGCCACGCGCCGCAGCTCAGGAAACTCAAATCGATCTTTGACGACATCTAAGAGTATGAGATTCGGTCCGCTGTCCTCGGTTGGATAAAAAACACCCCACGTTGTGATGGCCGAAAAATCTGCCGTTTCTTTTTTCAAAAAAGCAGTATCATAGGATTGTATCACATGATACAGCGGGGGGAGGTCCTTCTCCCATAGGTTCCACCATTCACGTTTAATGATACTTCCTTCTTCAGCCGTCGGGTTTTGTTGATACTGTGCATTCCATTTACCAATGGCTAGTGAAGCTTTGACCGATTCTAATTCTTCTAACTTCCAATACTCGGGCCATACCGGTTTGTTATTGGGCAAGATAGCGGGAAACTCAATCACCTCCCATTGATCGGCTTTGGTTTCTTTTTGAGCATTGATTAATCGTCCTGTTAAATCTTTCATGTTCCACCGCGTCATGACCACGACAATAATACCGCCGGGTTGTAAACGCTGACGAGGACCCGAGGTATACCATTCCCACGTTCTGTCTAACGCATTCACGTTCAGCGCGTCTTGTTCCGAGTGAGGATCATCAATGATTAATAAATCCGCACCGCGGCCCGTGATGCTTCCGCCGACGCCCGCAGCAAAATATTCACCACCCTCGTTTGTCTCCCACCGGCCCGCGGCCTTGGAGTCTTCTCTCAGTTTGGTTGGATAAATTTTTTGATATTCTTCAGAGTCAATTAAGTGTTTCGCTTTTCGTCCAAAGCGGACCGCGAGCTCTGTGGTGTGGGTCGCTTGAATAATTTTTAGTTTTGGATTTTTTCCAATCATCCACGATGGCAGGAGGTAGGATGAAAATTCTGATTTTGTATGTCGGGGGGCCATATTGATAATGACTCTTTTTAATTCGCCCCTGGCCACTTTATTAAACTTCTCAGCCATTATTTTGTGATGGGACCCCTCTATAAAATCTGGCCATACATACTTCACGAATGACATGAAATCATTTCTGATTGCAGATTCTTTTCTTTTTTCTTCGAGTTTTATTTTATAACGTAAAAACTCCTTCCTTGCTTCTGCAGGTAATTTGTTGATGTCTATATCTATTCCTTCTAATTGCATCGTTTCAAAATGAATTTAACACCATTAAGTATCTAAAATCAACTATATATGTCTGTATATAAGTTACATCTATTTGCAAAAAGGGTGGGTGGGCCCATAGGTTTCAAGCAAATTTTGCCAAGGGTCTGGTACCTCTATTGGGGGTGGGTGGGCCCATAGGCAACAGGTTGTTGCCTATGGTTTAATTTATTGTGGATCTGCGTGATCTGCTTGGAATTCGTTCCAATAATCTCTTAGAGTTTCTTCATCACATTGTGAATGTGCCATTAACCAAGAGTCAATGTTATCGTGATTGCCAATGTCGAATATTGCCTCGTCTTCTAAGTCCATTAACATTTGTTTTACTTTTCCCATTAGTTCCAATCCTTTCCACAACCTTTAGCAAAGTGAATGACATTGCCAACGATCATTTGACCAGCAATCGCTGATGCCTCTTCGTTGACAGGAAGTCCTTCAAGTAGACCTTCTTCATTGACAAGTAGAATAGTATCGTCACGACAAAGCACTCTCTCAACATATCCACCAACTGTTTCTTGAGCAGACTTTAAAGAAATGTTTTCTTTAGGGTCTATTACTTTTTTTATAGAAGTCATTGTGTTTATCCTTTCTTAATTAATAATAGATTATCCCATAAATAAAATAATGTCAAACTATTTATTTATTTTATCTGTGGATAACTTGCTTGACATTGTGGGATATTATAGTAAGATAAATAACATCTAAGAAAGGATAATTAAAATGAAAACATCAATAACAGAAAGAGATTATCTACCAACAACATCTAAAGAATTATCAGATCAAAAAGAGCTGATTTCGTTGGTTGCAAAAATGGTTAACATTTATAACCATGGTCTTAATGAAGATCAAAAACAAATGCTCAGAGATATGTATGCTGAGTTGAAAGGGGAAAATAAAAATCAACCTGATTGGACTGGAACAAACTATTTAGAACTTATGTTAGAAATGGTTTATATGAGAGGTTGTGCTCTTGGTCATATCAAAGGCATGTCTCAAATGCATAATTCTTATACTAGTGAAATTAAAAACGTATTTGAAAGAAAATAAAAATTTGACAATGTGGGATATTCTGTTAGAATATCCCACAAGAAAGGATAGAGATGACAGATACAAAAGAATTAGAAGGTAAGTTAAAAAATCTTTTAGGTTTTGAAATTAAGTATTTTGCTAAAAAACATGGGAAGGTAATTACTAGAACAGGAATTTGGCAAGATGACAAATGCAAACTAGAAGAAAGAAATGGTGGTTTATCTCTTACTTATTATGATGTTGAAAAGAAGTCTTATAGAATGGCTAACGATATCAAATCAATAGTAGGATATTTTCCTCAAGAACTAAAAAGCAAAGTTAGACAATGATCGAACATTTGTTTTTAATCTTTATGCTAACCCTGTTTGGGTTAGCATGTTATTTGCTTTTATTGTTTTGTATCCAAATCAATAGAGAGGATAAAGAATGACAAGAAAATGTAAAACTTGTGGGCGTACTGTTGGACAGTATGCCTATGGTGGTGGTAATGGTTGGCGTCGTGGTTTTGATCAAAGAGTTGGCAAAACTTCGAAAGACAGGTGGCTACAAGCGACAAGTCAATTTGGTTCCGAGTATCGTGAAGATGAGAAAAAGGTTGTTTGGGACTTTCCAGAGAATCCAAACGCACACGCTTTGTTTTGTAGAGCTATGTGTATGGAAACATACATGGAACAAATGAATGAAACTATCGCTAGACTACCGAACTTAATTAATGTATAATTTTATTAGAAAGGATAAAAGATGACAGATAGATTAAGACTAAATAGTGCTAAAAGATCAGCACTTAAAAAAGAGCATTGGAAAGTTGTTCTTCAAACTCCCTGTGAGCAGAAAGACAATTTAATCGACGCTCAAACTCGTTTCTTTTCTACGCAAACAGATGTTCACGAAATCTGTAAGAAGTTAGTAGAAGAACGATTTCCAAAAGCAGATCGTGATGTAATGAGAAAGTATAATAGTAATAGAACTTATCATACTACTTTTACAACAATGGACGCATGTTTCGTTCTAAAGAATGTTGAACGAGATGAAGCAGAAAACAGAATATCATTTGATTTAAATGATGATGTTAGTTGTGCGTTAAATCACGATAAATTAACGGCAAGTGGGTTAAACCCTTTTGTTGGTTGTCAAAATCACGCAAGTGGTGGTGTAAGCAACCCTACTCTCAACACTGACAATAGTAAGAATAACACTTGGCTACAAGAAAACTTTAGTCAATTTAATGGTTATGGTAGAGAAGCCAATAACCCTTTCTCACTTGAGGTTGTTAATACAGGGGGTTGTCATAGTCGAGCCTATTCAATACAGGATTGGCAACATCAATTTGTTTTGGCTTTTGAAAGTGCCAAAGTTGAATTGATACAATGTCATAGAATGTATTATGAATATTGTAAGACTAACCAAGACACCATGACCACAGTCATAGAACAGGCTAAATACTTAGACGAAGTTCAAGAGTATTGGTCGGACATTGACCAAAGTATTTTGGTTAATGGTGATAGCCTTTCAACTAATCTTGCAGTTGTATCAGAAGATCGACTAGAGCAGTTGAAAGCCATGGCTAACAATAGAAAAGCAAAAGACGAAACAGTTGTAGTTGCAAAGCTACAAAATCAAGCTTAGTTCATAGCCCCCTAGGGGGCTATGAACTGCGTTTGTGAATTAATTTTTTGGGAGGGTGGGCCCACAGGCGGCAAGCAGCGAGCTGTTGACACTGGTCCCAGAAAATGCTATAAACTAGTTAGAAAGGATAAAAAAAGATGAAAAAATTAAAAGTTAAAATTAGAAATGTATACGGACAAGACCTAGTCTATCCAGTATGTGAAAGCTCAAAACTTTTTGCTTTCTTAACTAACAGTCGTACGTTGTCCGATGGTGCACGCCGCACTATCAAACAGCTGGGTTACGCTTTTGAAGTTTTACCGGAGGTAAAAAACATATGAACAAAGAAGAATTAAAGAAAGACGCTTGGTATTACATCGACAATGGTCTTGGCCCTATCCGGGCCAAGCTGGTTGAGTCACCGCGCCAGGGTAAAGGATGGAAACATGCTGTATTAATGGATGTCAAAGGCTCAGACGCTGGATTCTTTGATGAGATGGGCAGCGTTTACGTTGACGACATCATGGAGGAATGCTTTGAAATTCCAAATAAATAATCACGGTTCGTTGATCGGGTTCGCCCCGGTCGACGATACAGCTCAGACCTGGTGGGACGAACATGTGCAATGGGCTCCAATGTTTGGTAACCAGTACATGGTAGACCACAGGCATGCGCAAGATATTATTGATGGGATACAAGCGGCAAGCGACGAGCTGGGGGCGGGTGGGCCCACAGGCGGCAAGCAACAAGCTTGACACGATCCCAGAATATGCTAGAATTATTCGTAGAAAGGATGATTAAAGATGAATTATAAAAAACAACATATGAATTTAAGAACTAGAATTTGCAAACTTGCGGAGGAAGTTCGAGAAATGAAAAGCAAAAGCAAAAAACCCTGGCCAAAGATTGAGAGCTTCGGGCTGTATATGCTGCTTCTAGAAATTATTCAAACAGATAACCAAGAAATCAATGAACAAAAAAGAAGCTAACATATTAACCGGGGGGCTGTCTAAGCCCTCCAAGATGCCCGGATATGCCTATAACATACCCGCGACCCGCTGCAAGGTAGGCGCGAAGCTGGTAAAGGTTCCGGGCTCCGTGTGCCATGGATGCTATGCACTCAAAGGCAGGTATCGATTCCGCAATGTAAAAGAAGCATTAGAACGCCGGTACCAGGCAGCAATGAACAATCCAAACTGGATTCATGGCATGGTTTATTTAATACAAGTTTCAAAAAAGAAAGAGTTTCGCTGGCATGATTCCGGTGACGTCCAGTCACTGGAGCACTTGCTGCGGATCTTCCAGGTTTGCGAGCTGACACCAGAAATTAAACACTGGTTGCCAACGCGTGAGGCTGGTATCCTTTCTACAATCGACCCGCGTATGGTCCCGGATAACCTGATTATCAGGTTATCCGCAACGAAAGTTGACGGGCCGGCTCCGAAGAGCTGGCCTTGGACCTCAACCGTGACAACAGCTCAGGCCAGTTGTCCGGCGCCTAAACAAGGGAACGAATGCAAAGATTGTAGAGCATGCTGGGATAAGAAGATCCAGAACGTATCATATGGAAAACACTAGAACGCAGTTCACCATCCCCAAAGGGGATGGTGAACCACCAAATTTTTTTCTGGGATTTAAGCTACAAGCAACAGGCGGCAAGCGACAGGCATCAAGCGTCAAGCGACAGGCGGCAAGCATCCCAGCCTTCGGCCACAGGCGGGTGGGTGGGCCCACAGGCTACAAGCTCTCGGATCGCGGACCCTGGATAAAGTTTCACGGATCGTGGAGCGAGGGTCTTGACTAAGATATAGCTATCCTTCGGATGCTTATAATGGAACGCAATTTGATGGGGTGAGAACCGTATCTTCTTACTACTTGTTACTTTTAACTCAATAGTGAAAAACCCACGCTTATCACCATAACCAAGTATATCTGGAATGCCAGCAGATGCCCAACTTTCTAGTCTTATAAGGGAAAATGTATTAAGTTTTTCTTTCGTTTCTAGCCAGAAGGCTGACTCTGGTTTCAAAGTAATTACTCCACTAGGATTAACATACGATATTTCTCTTTTGCACCAATAATTTGGTTCTCTACCAACTTAATTTCTTTGATATTGAACTCACGTTGCAAAGGATTTCTACCTTGTGGTATCACCATTTGTACTTTTGCATGGCTACCAACAGGACTTTCACAGAATTTTTCTAGGACCTGCATCAAAGCCTTAGTTGTGTATGATGACATTTTTAATGTATGGTTTGTCTATTGATACCAGTTAGGTGTTCAAATATTTCTAATTGCTCTGGGTTCATAGATTGCAATATAGGTAATATATGTTCCGTTCTAAAAAAATGGACATCTTGTTTCTGTAGAATCTCCATTGCTTCTTTGAGCTGTTCTTGGAACTCTTCTTCTTCTTTTTTGTTTTTGAATGTCATAGTATTCATATTATAACTTACCTCTTTTCTTTCAAGTGTGAAGTGAGGACTAAGACTATAGTTTTTAGGAGGAACATATTCTGTAAAAAGACCCTCACTTCAAGTAAACCAATATCACAATTTACTTGCTTTTACAATATATATTTTCTATAAGAGGGTATGGGTTTACCTAAAGTATTAACAGAACAACAAACAAAATTTGCAACACTGCTAGTTACAAATGAAGGACGTAAGTCTCCAACTGAATGTGCTATTGAAGCTGGTTATGCAGAAGGCTCTGCACATGTAAGAGCTTCGGAGCTGCGCAATCCTAGAAAGTTTCCTTTGGTTGTTAAATATATTGATGAGATTAGATCAGAACTACAAGAAAAATATAGAGTAGACTATGGTTCTCACATTACAGAATTAGCTAGACTTCGAGAAGAAGCTAGAGAGAAAGGTGCTTGGTCTGCAGCAATCAATGCAGAAGTAGCCAGGGGTAAAGCTGCCGGGTTATATATAGAACAAAAGATTATTAAACACGGTAAGCTGGAGGACCTTAGTGAAAGAGAATTAGAAGCTAGGTTGTCCGAGATTATAGAAGATAATAAATTATTGTTAGAACATGAGGACGTAGAAAGTTTAAAAGATAAGGTTAAAAAACCTACAGAATTAAAAATTGTAGAACCAATAGAAGATTAAATTTTTCTTATACTTTTAATGCAACCTCTAGGAAATACATTTCTATCTCCAAAAGTATATCCTTCTTCATCATTATAGTAATACGTTGCAAAAGTAATGACCCTGTCATTATCTTCATAAAAAAGATATCCTTCTGTTGTAGCCACTTGTGGTTCCATTTTTCTTATAGTATCTTCAGAACCCCAGCCTGTCTCTCCTGATATGTCCAACCATTCAACTCTATACTTCTTCCAAGGGAATTTCTTAAACATAATCTCACTATAAGGGAGAATTTAGGTAAATCAAATTTCAAATTAGTAAAATAAAAAACCTCTTCACGCCAAGCTAGGAGATTGAAAAGTGTTGAAAAATATAGCTTTTTTGAAATCTACTCTACCACGTCTACCACGGCCGTGGTAGACCAAAATCGTGCTATTATTATTGAAAAATAAGGTGTTTTCTCACTCTACCACCACTACCGGGGGTTGGGACCATATTTTTTTTTTTAAAAAAATGTTTTCCTAAATCTCCCCTTACCACGGCCCACGGTCCACGTGCCAATGTCCGGGAAAAACGGTTTTCCCGGTCTTGACAAATGTCCGATTATAGTGTTCGGCGGATAAAATTAGGAAGTTTGCCTTCTTCTTTCCAAGAAACATAAGCAGCTTTCCAATCATTTTTATATTCAGCCTGTAGAAATGCTTTCATCGCATTATCAACGTCGGGTTCTAAGGTAAAAAAGTTACCTAAAGCTTTTAATAGTTTAGTCATTGTAATTTCCTTTCATGGTCCATGTTCTATCAAAAAGTCAAGAGAAAAGAATTGCTGATTTTTAACACCAGGTATGCTAAACTACGCGTAGAAAGGCGATAGACATTAAAACAGGAAGGTAATTTCGTGTATGATGGTGATACAATTTATAGAAGTCTAGTCAATTTTTAACAACAGTATTCACTCTGTCGTCTTTCGACTATAAAACGTCTTCTATTAATCCGGCTTGAACACAAGTAAAATTTAATTCGGCCCCTGTGTCAGCCAAATCTGTCGCCACTAATTGATAATATTCGTTGCAACTCTCATAAGTAGGATGAACGACTTCGGAGGCCATACGAACACATTTGTAATCAACACCTTGGCCTAAACACACCCAACCCACCAAAAAAAATTTAAGCATTACGCTCGATCGTAGAGAGGACGATCAATCATGCCGCCTTTGGCATTCAACGTTCTGTTTTTATCTGACATATCTGCAAGATCTTCTTGCGTTAAACCTTCAAATTCAGAATAACCAGACGCCATGTCATCAGCTTCTTGATCAGATATTTCAGTGTCATCAAAATCACCTAGAATTTTACCAGAAACGATTTCTAATTGATCTTCATCACCTTCAAATCCTCGACGTTTTAAAGCTTCTTTAATCTTTTCTTGATTAATACGGCCAAAATATTGACGTTTCTTTTCTTGTCTCTCTCCAATAGCTTCTTCTGCTTCTTCGGAAGTGTAATCTTTATCATCTTCTTTTTCTTCTTTAGCTTTAAGTATTTGTGTCAAAGGGGAAGAGCTAAAGGTTTGCATTAAACCTTTCAACATTTCTGGATTAGATTGTGTAATACCACCACCAATGAGAAGGGGTCCTAGAAGTTTAGGTGCTACTGAAATTGCCATAATATTGATCGACTCTCCTTAAAAATTCATGTTTATAATGTTTTAACTGTGCACCAGAAATAATCCATTCCTGATAATAGTTATCTACACTACACATCATAATCATCGCTTTGTCAATAGAGGTCCCATAAACATAATCATGCGCCATGGCATAAGCAGAGAGCTGCAGGAAATAATCCTCGATCCACTCTTCACGTTTGGGTTTATTCGTCTGTTTGAAGTCAATGATCGTGATCTCACCGTCGTGTTTCGCGACCAAATCAGCACTACCAGCATACAATCCAGGGTAATACATCAGGGCCTCGATACCATAATACCCCTCTAGACGGTCCTTTAAACCGTTTTTTATGATCTGTGTTGCCATACTATGAGCATTTTGACCAATGGGAGTCAAATCTAAGTGCTGTTGACCAGATACCCACCCTTCAATAATATGGTGCATCGACGTTCCACGTTTCGAGGCGTCCGCTACAATCTTCTTGGCTTTCTCTTCGCCAATCCTTTTCTTCCATTCTTTCAAAAACGATTTATCTTTTGTGTCACCTAAAATCGTCGTGACACTCGCCAACGATACTTGATCTTTAACATCATAGGTCCTACCTTTGCCTTCCGTGTCGCTTCGAACAAACGACGTCGGGTAATAAAATTTATTGATCTTTTCCATCTATCTCCTTCCAGGGAATATACCGGAGGCGTACTCCCATTTCTTTTTGTTCTTCGGATAGTGCACGATAAATACGTCCTCCTTCATCATGCGTTCCCGATTTTGTTTTCCGAGTGCTTTCGGTTTTAACATCTACTAAAAAACTATTTCCCTTATCATCCGTGACAACAAGATCAAAAGGACACAAAGGGTCCAATGACAAAGAAACATAAAAACCATTCTTGGTATATTCTGCAGCTGCTATTAACTCGGAACTAATGCCTTTAATCGATTTTAGATTAGTGGCCATGCTTCAACTCTTGTGATAAGTAAGACGGTAATCATCACCAACGATACTTTCATGTAATACAGGTCGCTCAACTTTGATATGTCCTTTCCCATTACAACGAGAGCATTTCAACACAACGCTCTCCCTGCTATTCCTTCTTGTTTCAATGTAACCGGCGCCTTGGCACTCCCGACATTTAAACTTAGTTTTTGCCATTTTTCTTTTTAGTTTCTTTACGAGCTAGATATTCAATGGTCTTTGATATTGTCAAAGGCGCTTCAAATATTTCTTTGCTTAGATCAACTAAAATTTTGTATGTCTCATTTGGTACGGATACCGATTTATATTTTTGTGTGTCGGGCATTCTTCTTCTCCTTCATTAATGACAATATAATATTGCCTGCTTCTTGTTCTGTATTGGCAAAACTAAAATCACCAATCTCATGTTTGATTACAACGTTCAAAAATTCTGCAAGAGTCTTGCCTTTCATTTCTGCTACGCGTTCTAATTGTTTGTCGATTACGTACATCTTGTACCTTCTTTCTATTTATTATTATATGGGATAATATACTACAAAATAGAGAGTTGACAAAGAAAAAAATATAAGAAAAAATGAAGGTTCTTCTTCACTTTTGTTGCTCGTCCTATCATTCGATAGGGCGGGCCCTCTTTACAGATTACTTTCTATGTCTTTTTGTAAATCGTGAATTTCCAAGGCAATACGATTAAGATCATCGATTAAATCTTGATTTCTACTAGAGGCATCACCTTGATGTTTTTTTCGTATATTTTTAACAACACGGTGTAAAACTTTTAATTGACGTAGGTATAGTTCTTCTCTCATTATTTACTCTCTTTCAAATTATAAAAATAGTTAGTGTCATCACCCGCGGTCCACTTACTTTCTGTCTCGACATTATATTCGATAGTAGAAACCTTGAAGTCAGGTGTTTTTAATTCTGCAGGTGTTAGTGATTTATCAAAGAACAAACAACGATTGTTTGGTTGAGCTGCAAAATGTTTGTTGTCGAGCCCTAATATATTAAACGACTTGTGTTCTTCTGGCATTTCTGAATATCCACTATTCATTGTATTGGCATCGGAATGACAATTATCAATTGTAAATAAATACTCTCCGGCGTGCCAGGATTTTGAAGGCGCTAAGTATTTTGCCTTACAGCCCGCGATGCTCGATTTACTAATCACTGTTAAGTGGTAACTAAAAGCATCCCATAGTTCTAATTCTTCTAAAGGTAAATCTAATTCTGTGGGTTCTGATACAAAAGCAGAGATAGGAAGCTTATCATAGAGTGCTCCATATTCTGGTAGATATGTTTCAAAGTATAATGCTCGACCCTCTATAGATTTACAGGTTACCCAAATACCTTCGACAAACTCACCATGACCTTTTTGATGATCATAAAGATATTGTTTTTTTACAAAAACTTTAGTGGGTGGTACGTTCGCTACTAGAAAGCTCATTGTGGTCCTCCTTGGGTAAATATACTTCTACAAAACTTTTACAATTAGGACAGCTTAAATTTGTCACAATAAGATACTCTTCATCTTCTTCGCCAATGTCATGATCTCCACCCCATATTAATTGTGTATTACAATGCCAACAATTCATTTAATTTCTCCCCAGTTTTTTCCTTTTTCGTAATCGACTTTATTTGGAACTTCGAGTTTAACAGCTTCTTCCATAACCTCAATTATTTTTTGAGCTTGCTCGGGACTTTCTACAGAAACATCTAATTCATCATGTATTTGAATCATAGGAATAACTCCTTCTCGGTACAATTTGACCATAGCAATCTTCGTCATATCAGCAGCACTACCTTGAATGAGTTTGTTTAAAGCCTTGTAAGTAAACGCTCTTTTAATCCCCGGTCCATGTTCCGCTAGTGCATCAGCATGATTTAATGGTTTGTGTATACCAAAGCTAGCCGGTTCCCATAAATCAAAATGACAAACACGACCACCAATAGTGCGAATACGTCCTCGTTCTTGTGCTCTACGTGATACAGCATCGATGAGTTGTTTCACAAAGGGGGCTCGCTCGTGATATTTCTTCAAAAGTTTTTCTGCTTGTTCGACTAACAATCCTAGTTCTGCCATCAATTTATTTTTACCCATGCCATACATCAAACCTAAGTTAATAGTCTTGGCATCTTTTCTATCAATGTCAGCCATCTCTGCTACCGCTTGGTGGAAGTCTGCATCACCTTCACGATACGCGTCGACAATATCACTAACACCTTGTAGTTGTGATAGAGCTGCGTAATGAACCACGATCCTCGGTTCTTGTTGAGAATAATCGAAAGCACCCCATACACAGTTCTCTTCTGGTAAAAATAAACTACGAATTAACGGACCAATCTTCTTACTTCGAGCGGGGATTTGCTGAAGATTGGGATTGGAATAAGAAAATCGGCCCGTTACCGTTCCACCGTCATCAGATCGTATTTGATTGATGTCCGCATGAATTCTTCCTTTGTGCTCATGTTCTAAAATTGTATCAATAAAAGTTGTATGTGCTTTGTTTATTTCTCTCGCCTGAGCAATGGCTTGTGCAATTTCATTAGGATGTTGTGATAAAAAGTTCTTGGTAAAACTAGGAGCTCCTGTAGCTGTTTGATCATAGGGTAGTTTGAGTTTGTCAAAAACTTTAGCTATTGATGTAGCTGCCCATATCTCTACGTCCATTCCTGTTTCTTTTTTTATTTTTTGTAAGAATTGTTTTTCTTCTTTGACTAAATCTTTTTTTATGATGTGAGCTTTCTCCAAGTCTACTCGTACTCCTTGGAACCTCATATCAACTAAACAAGGAAACAACTCTGTCTCTACATTAAAAATGTCCCATAAATCTTGCGATGTAATCTCTTGTTGTAATCGCTCCCATAGTTTCAGTGTCGCTACGGCGTCTTGTTCAGCATACTCTCCGACATGCATCGCCGGTAATCGCCACATTTCTTTTTTAGGATTGATACCCCATTCTTTTGCAGCTTCAAATAATATCTTTTCGTTTTTACCTACACCCACATATTCTTTGGCTAGAGAGTTCAAGTTATATCTCAGTCTATTCTCATTGACTAAAGACCCTGCTATCATGGTGTCAACAATACGTCCATTAATCTGTAAACCATAGGCACGTATCCACGATACGTCATACATCGCATTGTGAAATATTTTTGTAGCTGGAGTTTTCAAAACATCTTTGAACCAATCCATAACAATTTTCTTGTCAATGTTACCACCACCTTCATGACCAATGGGGAAGTATCCCGACCAACCTTCAATAGCTACAGCGATACCAACAATCTCTCCGTCATCACGAACGCTCCCCGATCCACGGGTCGTTAGGTTGGGGTCTCTTGTCTCTAAGTCAATCGCAATTTCTTTGGCTTGTGATAAATCTTTGAGTTCATCCGGTGGTGTCCACTCCGTTTGCGGAGAAAACATGGGTATCTGTAGACTATTTTTTGTCATGTTTATTTTTCCTCATGTATGATAGTTCTTCGTTTGATCTTTGATCACTCCAATACTCTTGAACAACTTTGTTGATGTCTTCGTGTAAAACTTTTAATTGACCAATATCTAATTCTAATGGTCGACCAATATTTTCATAAGCTTCTTCGACTTCTGCTCTTGTTAAACTTAAAAACAATTTTCCGTTTTGATAAACAATTCTACTCATAAAGAATATGACCTTTCATAGTTTCTCGGGCTGACAATATGTAATTCTTTTTTTGCTCTTGTCGTTGCTACATAAAATAAACGATGTAATTCATCTGGACTTTTATCACTTTGATCTAATGCAGCTTTGGTTAAATCAGGTAGCACTAAAACTTTATCAGCTTCACCACCCTTCGCTCCATGTATTGTAGATAATAAAATCCTAGGATTACGATTTATCTTTTCCCCGTTTGCTCTCATATTTCTAACGTAGTTCTCTGTCATTGTATCTAATTTATCAAAACTTTCAAACCATACTTTGTCTGATAATAAACCATGTTCTTCTTGACATTGTGATAAATAATACTTTGTGTTGGAATGTAATGTTTTACCATCACGGAATCCTGGAGCAACGTTTGCACCAAGATAAGAATAGATACTTTTGATTTCTAAATTTGTTAAAAGTTCTTTCTTTCTCCATGACTCCCAATTTGATATTGCTAATAATAATTCTAGTGATACAGAATTTTTTCCTCGGTGTTGATAATACCAACCCTGTAATTCACACAACTCTTTGACGTCGTCTAAAAAATAATGTGCTGTTGATAATATTAACCACTGTCCTTCACTCATATCAACTTGTGTGACATCACTATAATATTTTAATACACCTGTTTCTTCTCTCGGTTTGTAAACTTTATCATATCGATTAGAAACGTTTGCAATAATTCTTTGTGATAGTTCATGAATAGGTCCACCAGGTATCCTGTATGATTGTTCTAAAACTTTTATCTCGTCGACTTCTTCTTTCAATGCAATGAAATGATCAATGTCTGCTCCGGCCCACTGAAAGATTGCTTGATCATCATCCCCTGCAATATAAGTTTTCTTTGATTTGTTCCACATCGTGCGAACCATTTGCCATTGCAAATAAGATAAGTCTTGCGCTTCATCAATAAACAAAACATCAAACTCTGGTGACATATCCTTATCAATAAAATCTAATAGTAAGTCTGTAAAATCTTTCATGTTTCTTTCTTGTTTGTATCGAGATAATTCTTTGTCAATCAAATACAAAGTGTCTCTTTCAATATCTAAAAGATGTTCGTTTCGATCGTATTGTTCGAGTACAGAAATGCCTTTAACCTTAGCTTTTTCAATGGTTTTAAGATACTCATTGTCAGAATTAAAAATACCGTCTTCATCTGAATATGCTGCAGCTTTGATAGGAATACCACACTTCATACCAAAGTCTCTGTAGTCCTGTGGCCTCATCATTCCTTCTTTTGTTGCTGCTAAAAATCGAAAAGCAAAAGAATGTAGTGTTCTAAAAAAAATTAAATCTTCTTTCTCATCTAAATTAAATTTATCGACAGCCCTTTGCTTTGCTTCATTGGCAGCTTTTTTGGTAAAAGAAAAATATCCTATTCTTTTTGGTCGAACACCTTGTTGAATAAACTGATCTACCAAGTTTAGTAGAGTTGTTGTCTTACCTGTTCCGGGTGGACCTAGTATTATTGTTTTCATAGTGTTCCTTGTTATAACATTTGATGCAATAGTGTTCGTCAACTTTTGTTTTTCGGCCTGGTTGTAAAACATTTTCAATCGTTATCATCATAGCTCGAGAATATTTTCTACCACAAGTCATACATCTAATAATGATCGTCGGCATATTTCACCCCTGATATACTTGGCTCTGATTTTTTCATTGCTTTTATTTTAACAATACGAGGTGTTTGATTTTTCAAAGTCATACGAACTTCTTCTACAAACACTCCTGCCTGCTTCAATAAATTACCTGTCTTGGTTTTATCTAACTCCCAATTATTTCTTTTTGCAAAATTATAAAAGTCTTCTAATCTAAAATGACTGTGATTATCATCGGTCCACGACATTTTGTTCAGCATGTCTTCTTTGGTTCTTGCAGCTGGACGATTCACTGTAAAGTCATACAATAAATTTTCTAATTGATTGTCATGGTTTAATGATTCCAAAGGTTTTATTTCTTGTAAGTTTTCTAATAACTCTTTGAGTATGACTTGTCTCCAATCTCTTGGTTGTACGCCTGCAACAACAATGTTCGCTTGATCCAAACAACATAACGCAAACATATTAGGGTTATGTAATTCTTCTGATTTTAATTTAATAACTTTACTGTCGACTTCTAAAAACCATTCTGGTGGATTAGAAGTAATCTTTGTTAAATTTTTTAGTTCTGGTAATTGTTCATCTTCAAAACCAACACCATGTTTTTTTGTTTTACATAAACCTGATTGACAAACAGAATTAATTGGTGCGTCTTTACATCGATACTTGTCATAACCTTTTCGTTCTAAAGATTTGATGACACCTAAAACTTCTGCAGCTTTGAGTTGTGGTGTTACGTATTGTTGGTTTGCTTCTTCTAATAAATCTTTCCAATTATCGGGATCAACTTTTTTATAGAACACTCCAATATTGAATAAAGCATTGTTTCTACTACCTTCTCCAAAACCTTCTTCTGCTAGTTTATTAAGACAAGGAGGCCCGTCTTCAAACACTTCTTTAATTTTAGGTTTGACAATTTTTATTTCATCTAATGAAACCTCGGTCAGCGATACACGATCATACAGTTCAATAAACTCTTCGAGTTGTAGTGCGTCTCCATTTTCATTCAAAGCGTATCGCATACTTTTGATACCGCCGTGATAGGGTAGATTTAAAAAACTACCTAAGTGTCCTTCTTTCACTAACACTTCATCTTGCTTCGGAAATATTTCTGATGATTGATAACCAAGTAAATCAGCAATTGCTTTAAGTTTTATTCTCATTAGCTTGGCTGATACAAATTCTTTCACGAATAAAAATACGTGAGCTCCACCGGACTTTGATCGAAACACGACCATCGGTAGATTATGTTTTTGAATTTTTTGAATTAATTTTTTATGGTCTAAATTATAAATATCAATATCAATACAGCCCCACTTACACTGATTGTTTTCGTTAATAGGTATAATACCTAGCGCCGGTGGTTCACCGTCTAAATGTTTTTGCCATAATTCATCGGTGACAATCTTTCTTTCAAATCCCGATTTTACTTTTTCTTTTCCACGGTCATCACGTTCACCTGTTTTGTATGTATAACCATGAGCTTCATTGAAGCCTTGAAATATTTCTTTAAATCTTTCTCGCATATTATCCCCTATGTTAGTGGGGCCCTAAGACCCCACTGTTGAGCGACCCTAAAAGGGAACTTTGTCTTCTGTTTCTTCACCGCCGTGTTTCGCTTGTACATCTCCTTTGGAGACACTTTCAGCAAAACTTTTTGCTTGTTCATAGATTGACATGTCTTGGACAGGTCCAACCTTACCAACTGACCATGTAGACCATGTACCTTTTTTGTTGGACATCTCTACTGTTTTAAGTTGATACAAGTGACTAAACATCGGTGGTGTAAACTTCCCGTTTGTTCCTTGAAGTTTGATACCACTAATCATGGAGTTCCATTGTCTACTTGTTTTAAGACTAGTGGACTTCATCGTAATCAAAGCAGTTTCTGCGCTTCCATCATCACTACATACCATGACATAATATGATGCAGTGTTTTCTAAATAGTTACCATTTGGTAATCTATCTTTACCCATTGCATCTCTGTTGGCTGTATTGATGACATCAGAATTAGCAGGATGAACAGCTATGGGAGCACCAGGTCCTTCACCTCTATCGGACCATTCGATATACTCTCTTTTATAATAACAAGGTACCACTGTGATACCCTTGTCACCATTATACAGTTCTTTAGAAACTGTATTAAAAAGCATACCAGGTTCTGCACCTTCCACATACTCAGCCTTAGATTTCTTAACTTGCGGAGATAAATCACCTAAGATTCTTATGAAAGGTAGAGCTAAATCATCGCCCCCCATTTGTTCCATGCCTTTGTGGGCATCGCTTTCAAACATACTTGCCATTGGCAAGTTGTCTTTTTTTACGTCTACGCTATTCGCGGTCTTCGTTTCTTGTTTCATGTTTCTCGTTCCTTTATTTTTTACGGGTTATTTTAGTTTCATCTTTAATATAAATATTAAAGAGATCAGAGGGCATGTCCAACCCGTTTTGAACACGCTCTCTGAATAACGCTCTCAATGTGGATGGTTCAACCTTTTGAGATTGTTCGGGTTCATATCCACTTGATGCGGCAAGACCTAGAAATTCTTCGGCCTTGTTATCCTCGCCGGTGCCGAAACTCACAGCAACATTATTTTTTATGATGTCGCCTAAGCCTTCCTTGCGAAGCCATTCATGCGCCTTTTCTTTAAGTTCTGAATCAGCCTTGACAGTGCAGCTAAATTTTTTCTTTACCTCCACTTTACTTCCGTCAAGCATGTTTAAAGACGCTAAACCTTGTTCTGATAAAAGATTAGGAATTACTTCCGAACTAATTACATCTCGTCGTGTTTCTAGTTCTTTTAATTCTGCTTCTTTATCAGATATTACTTTATCTAAATCCAACATCTCTTGACACTTTGATGCCAACTGTTGAATGTTATCTGTGTTCGATGCAAAAGACTCTTGGTCTTTTTCCATCTCTTTCATAAGATCGCTCATTGCTTTATCCTTTCTTGTATAAGTCAATACTTAATGGATAATATTTAAACTCTCTTTTATCCCATTTCAAGAGATTAAATTTACCCGTAGTGATATCACTGACAATAGCTGTTGATAAGCCAATAACAGCAGGATCACCGGTGCACAGAATATAATCCTGGGCACGAAAGTCCTGTAAGTTTTTTCTCATTTTAAAAACAAAAGGACCTGTACTAAAAACTATTTGCGATAGCTGCGGTAAGCAGATAACTAAATAGCCGAAGTTAGACGCACTAAGAATATTGATATTCTCAGGGGGATGCTGAAGAACGTACACAAAAGTCTCTTCAGGGTTGTCTTTTTTAAATTTCAAAAACTCTTCTAAGCTTTTGGGTTTATATAATTCAAATATTTTATTCTTCATTTTATTCTTCCTTCTTGACAATTAAGATAGTGATGATTATATTTTTGTCAAGAAAGAATTTTACTATGATTGAACATTATAAATTTAAGACAAAGCCATACGAACATCAATTGAAAGCTTTGCAACGTTCTTGGGACCAAGAAACATTTGCATTATTTATGGAAATGGGTACCGGAAAATCAAAAGTATTAATAGATAATATAGCACTTTTATATGACAAAGGAGATATACAAAACGTTTTAATTATTGCACCAAAAGGTGTTTATAGAAACTGGTATGAAATAGAAGTTCCTGTTCACTTACCGGAACATATAGAACATACAACAGTTTTATGGGAACCTAGTTTAACTCAAAGTAAGTTAGCGGAGCTCGATTCTTTATCACAAAACGATGGTAAGTTAAAGATATTTATTATGAATGTAGAAGCGTTTTCTACTAATAAAGGTATTGACTTCGCAGAGAAATTTTTAAACACTACAGTTGGGCGATCACTAATAGGAATTGATGAGTCTACGACAATCAAAAATCCGACAGCCAAAAGAACCAAGAGTATTTTAAAACTTAGGGATTTAGCAAAGTATCGTAGAATTCTCACCGGATCGCCTGTTACAAAGTCTCCGCTGGATTTATATTCACAATGTTATTTTTTAGATGAATGGCATTTAGGATTTACATCTTATTATGCTTTCCGCTCACGATACGCGCACATGGTCGAACGAAACTTTGGTGGCCGTCGTGTACAAATTGTTGGGTCCTATCGAAGACTGGATGAATTATCAGAAAGTCTTGATAAGTTTTCTTATCGTGTCTTAAAAAAAGATTGTTTAGATTTACCAGAAAAAACTTTTGTGAAAAGAATAGTAGAATTAACTGATGAGCAAAAAAAATTATATGTATCCATGAAAGCTGCAGCTATGGCAGAGCTCAAAGGTAAAACAATGAGCACCATAAATGTTATTACACAGATGATGAGGCTACATCAAATTACTTGTGGTCATTTCAAAGCTGATGATGGCACTGTCACTGAAGTGAAAAGCAATCGTATGAATGAACTACTATCAATTTTAGAAGAAACAGAAGGTAAGGTTATCATCTGGGCAAATTATGTACATGACATAGAAAAAATTGTGGAAGTCTTAAAAAAAACCTACGGAAATGACTCTACAGTTGCATATTACGGTGCTATTGATGCAAACACACGTCAGAAGAATATCGCTCTGTATCAAGCTGAAAACGGCAATACAAGGTATTTTGTTGGAAACACTCAAACAGGAGGCTATGGAATCACCTTAACTGCTGCAAACACTGTTATTTACTATTCGAACAACTATGACTTAGAAAAAAGACTACAATCAGAAGATAGAGCTCATAGAATTGGTCAAAAGAATATTGTCACCTATATAGATTTAATTTCTGAGAAAACTGTTGACGAAAGAATCGTCAAAGCATTACGCAACAAGATAGATATTGCTAATGAGATTATGGGTGAAGAGTTAGTAGACTGGATTAAGTAGCCGACGCGTATTCTGTTTTGCCTTGTTTGTTTTTAAAAGCAATTAAATACTGACCACGGTTATCGTTTGCTTTGTGTGAGCAATGTATCCAACCACTGTTTGGATCTTTGCCATCAAAAAATTCCAAAATTAATTGATCGTAAGGTAAGTTCTCATCTATCCAATCAGCTACTTCTTTGTTGGAGACTCCAGGTATTTCAAAATCTACTGCTTCTCCTTTAGCGTGCTGTGATTTACTAGAAGAACCAATAGCCTGACAAAGTTCAACACTTCTAAACCCTGATGTAATAATAACCGGTCGATCAAATGTTGTTCGAATAGGTTCTAATATATTTAAACAAATCATTTTCATATTATACAACTGAGTGTCGTCTGGCTCATTGTTGATTCCTTTTCGTAGTGCTGTTTGTGATTTAATAAATTCTTGGTAACTAAAGTGTTGTGATAGTTTCATTATACTCTCCTATTAATTCTCTGTGCTATCGCTTGTTCTCCTGGTGATAGTAAAGCTTGTTCCGCTTGTGATAAACCATTTAAAGAACTTAATGGATTAGATACATTTGCAACTTTTGTAGTTGCCGCCACACTTGGATCAGGTTGATTTGGTAGTGGTGGTGTTGATATTTGTTCAGTAGGTGTTTTATTAGGTTGTGTATCAGATCGAAGATCTCTTTTCATCAACTCCAATTCTCTTTTTATTTTTTCTCTATACTTCTCTGCATCAAATTTTTCAAATTCTTTATCTTGATATTCATAATAAACATCATCCAATTCATCTTCAGGAATAAACCAAGATCTAATTAATTTATTTGATATGTCTGGATTTTTCTTTTTGAAATCATCAAACTTAGTTTCAAACAAATCCTTACTATATGTGACAGGAACAAATGTTCCTTCTATAATTGCATCTATGTTTTTAGTACCTACACCAAAAGTTTTTAATGCATCTCTAATATCTTCTTCTTTAACTCCTAAATATAGAGCGGCCTGTACAGTGTTATAAAATTTCTTTTGAGCCCTAAAAGCTTCTTCTTGTATTTTCCTAAACTCATTTGCTTTTACTTCCGGTGATTTAGTTTCCCAGTCAACAAAAGAATAAAATTTTTCTGAAACAAAACTCTCACTTCTTATGTCTTTAAAATCTCTAATAGAGTATTTAAAAGAACTTAAAACATCTACATTAGATAATCTGACTCCAGCAAAAAGAGACATTAATTCATCTGATAAATCATAGGGTCTATTATCTGATCTAACATTTCCCGTGGCGGCATTAATTATACCACTAGCTGTTCTCGTAACTCCTGGCTGCACACTTTTAATAAAATGTTCAAAAGCTTTGACTGCTTTTTCTGTTATAAGATCATTTTTACCCCAAAGTCTAACACCTTCTCTTGTTCGACCACCCCTAAATGTAATATCAAAAACAGATTCTAATCCAATTGGTTCTGTTATAAAAGGTTGTAGAAGAGTATATATAGGGCCCTCTGGTTTAAAAAATTCATATAAAATTGCATCATCTGGATTTTTTCGTAAGTCTTCTGCTAGACCATATTGAGATAAACCAGGTTTTACAACTCTGTTTATAAGGGATCTAGCTGCGTCAGTAATAACAGAAAAACCATTAAAATAAGTTAAATTCAATACTTTTGACATACCATTTTTTAAAGGTTTCATGAAAGCAAGATTAGAATTTATTTCCCAAGGAGCTGCAAAAAATTCTCTATACACTGCTACCTCTTTGTCTGTCATGCCTGCTAGAACTTCTGATAATTTAGAAGCTCCCATCTCAGCTCCTCCCATGACAGTTCCTAAACCTATTAGTCTTCTTAAACCTATTGCTCTTAGGTTAGGGTCATTGGAAGCAATTTCTCTCAAAGATAAGGAAAGTATATTAGAACTTGTTCTAATCATTTCAGCGGGAAACGCAACAAAAGAACCAAAGAAAGGAGTTCTTCTAATTGATTGGATCACTTCTGGAACTTTACTATAAGTGGGGTAGGTGTTGGTGACATACCAAGCAGCCATTTCTTCAACAGCTTCATTTAAAGTTTTTGGGTTTCCTGTTTTTAAATTATTTTCAAAATAATCTTGTCTAGCTATGTCTTTGTACCATCTTTTTACATCATCAAAATTATTTATAAAACTTTTAAGACGAGACATTTCATATTCCCATCCATATAGTTTCCAAACATTATCACCACCCGCATAAAGTTTTTCTATTTTTTCTCCTGCGTTTCTAAGCCATTTAGTATCAGTTAAAGTTTTAAAAAGAGATTCTTCGGATACAAGTTTTCCGTTTTTAATATCTCTAATCAAAGCTGTTACTTCACCAGTAATTATATTTTCATCTAAAACCCCTAACTCAGTCGCTCTTTCAATTCTTCTTGTAAGAGTCTTCATATCTAAATTTTTTCCAGCTCCAAAAATATCATTTAAAACTAAATTTAAATTTTCTAATAAATTACCACCACCTAAATGCATGTTGGCAAGAGCAAAAAAACTAGCACTTGTGACGTTTCTTACTTGAGTAGCAGGTGATAAAACAGTTTTTCCATATTGAGCAGCACTTTTCCACAACAAAAGATTTTGATATAACTTACCAAAAGAACCTGGATCTTTTCTACTTCGACCCATAATTGCAGACACAACCGCTTTATCTCCAGCATAGCCAGCAAACTTTATATCTATGGCATCTTTTCCTAAAGAGTCTACTGCAATTTCTGCTATATCTCCTCTTCTTATTCTTCCAATGTTCATTGCATCATTAGTATTTTTAAATAAAATACCGTCATCTAAAGCTCTTCTAAACGTTTCGTCATACACTTTTCTCATTGTGGTAGAAGAAATTAAATCAGCTGCCGTTGTTAATATAGAAGCTCGAACGTCATCATAACGACCTAAAAAATTTTGCATTACTTCTGGTAATTCTTCTCCAGTTTTAATAAAGTTTTTTTCATCTGAAATACGTAACCAATTTTTCCCTGCAAACATATTTAAAGTTTTTAAAGGGTCTTTACCTCCATTTTTAGCTGTGTGTAAAAGATCATATGTTTTTTGAATAGCAAATTGTTCAATTGCTTCCTCTGTAGTTTTAGCGTTAGGAAAAGTAGCTTTAGCTTGCTCTGTAATATCTGTATTTTTTTTAATTACTTCTTTGTAATAATCTTTCATGTTATCAAATTTGACTTGACCTTCTCTAGGTGCCCAATTCTCGCTAGTGAATACAGCAAAGTTTCGTCGATAAACATTTTTAAAAGTATCTGCTGAATCCCTCAATAAATCTTCTTTATCAAATGTGTTTTTAAAAGAATTATATAAAATATCTAATTTTTCTTTTAGTTCTTTTGAAGAGTTTCTAAGCCCCTCTGGTAAATCTGATAATTTTTTTTGTCCTAATATATATTCTTCTAAAAAATCTAAATACTGTTCGTAAATTGCTTTTGTTGTTCTCGGATCGTCGTATGTTTTTCTAAAACTTTCTGCTAATTTGTAAGCAGTTTTATCTAAATCGTCTTGTAAATTTTCTATTGTTTTTTGTTGTCCTCTTACACCTTTTATTGCATCCTGTGAAATACTAGCCACGTTTCGCGTTAAACGTCCTACGGATCTAAAATAACTAAGAAAATTATCTAATTTTTTTAATTTTTTCTTTAAAGGATCTGTGTCTAATAAACCATACTTCCTCCACTCAGCAAAAGGGGGTATTTTTCTAACTAAAAGTTTAGGATTTGTAAGACTTACTGCAAGTCTCGCTGCAAAATCTTTTCCTACTAAACCTCCTGTAGTTTGAACTACTTTAGCTATTCTAGGTAAAACGACATCATCTTTTCCAATAAAATTAGTAATAGATGTAACAACTTTGTTGGTTTTTCGAGCTCCCGCTCCTGCTACGTCGATGCCACTGTATAAACCGTATTTAAAACCTAACGCTATTGGCTTACCTAATAAACCAAAACCAGCACCTATGGTTGTTCCTTCTTGTCCATATTTTAATTTATTTTTAAATTTAGCAATTGCTTTTTCTCTACCTGTTAAGTTTCCTGTATCTTCTAACTCAGACCAAAAAGGAACAGGAGCTTCAGGTCCTGATCCAATCATATCAGTTAAACCTAGTAGGGCGCCACCATATCCTACTCTTCGAGCTACTCTACTAATAGCTCCTGAGCCACCCATAACTGTAACAGGAGTTTTTGAAAGTGGTGTTTTAATTTTAAATTTAGGAAGAGGTAAAACTTTTTCTTCAAAAGCTTCTACTCTATTAAGGGCTCGTTTTACTTTAGGTATCTTTGTTAAACCTTTAACAATACTCGTAGCTATTTTCCCTGGAACAGCATATTCCGCCATTATTGATGTTATGTCACCAATTAAAGTTTCTGGTTCAGCTTCTTCTGGCCATTTGTAAATAGCTTCTTCTAATTTTGTAGTAAAATCAGTGTTAGCTGCTAAATCTACACCTAAAGGTAAAAGTTCTACAAAATTATAAGCACTTTTATAAGTTCCTGAGTTAAGTGCTTTACTAAATTCATCAACTAAATCGATATAAGGTTTTTGTTCATACAAATCCTCGTCATTTAATTTTTTTCTTAATAATTCATATTGATCTGCAACTAAAAATTTTTTACCTAAACTTAATGTACTTTGAATCCAATCAATTGGTTTTTTAGCTTTAGGTTGAAACTTTTCTTTTAAAATATCTTGAACTGTTTCACTTTCTAAAACTACTTTCGGAATTAGTAGCGGAGAATCAGAACTCATTTTATCCCTCCTGTTGAGGTAATACTAAGTTGACATTGTATTTAGAATTAAAATTATCTACATCTAATTGAGTTTGAATAGAAGCGAAATCTTCTAAAGCCATGGGACTAGATACAACTAATTGAACTATATCATCACCAATTTCTTTTGGTAGTCTTGCTCGAACTTCATCATAACTTATTCCTGTTTCATTTGTTGCTACTGAAGAAACCGGTTGTGGTTGTTGATTTGACATTCCCCCCATTTGAAGTCCTACTCTACCACCTTTAGAAAATTCTTGTTCTAAGAAATCTCTTGGATCCATTACAGCATATTCTGCTAATCTCGTTAACCAAAGTCTCTCGGCTTCCACATCTAATTTATTTATCACATAATCGTCAAATTCTTTATCGGACATATTACTAGCTGCTTTCTTTTTAAGTTCTTCTTTCGCGTCTCTCTTTAATTTTTTTACAAATTCAGTATCTCCTAAAATAGCTTTTGCAACTATTTTGTCGTCCTTTGTTCCAGTAATTAACTTATTTCTATCATCTTGATACTTCTGTTTAATCTCTATTAATTTTTCAGTATTATCTTTAAACTTTTCTAAATCTTTTTCATAATCCATTTTTAATTGAGAAAGTTTAAAACCTATTTCATAATCACCTCCTGATTTTACTTTTTTAGCAATTTGAGCTTCTTCCCCTAATTGTTCATAAACAGATTGAATATTCCCTGCTTTAATTAAATCTTGTTCTCTTTGTTGTTCTTTAAATTTTTCTTTTCTAGCTTGCATACTTGCTGATATGTCACCCAAAGCATCCGAAGCAGATCCGGCTAGTTTTTGTCCAAAAGTTTCATCACCACCTTTGGCAGCAAACTCAAAAGATCTTTGCGCTAAATTAAGAAGCTCTGGTCTTGTTAAACCAAAAGTTGTAGCAGGTTCTTCTGGCCCTGAAAAAATTCCCATTTCTTTTTGTAGATTAGTTAAAGCTTCTGATTCAGATTTCAAACGGTCCATGTCTACTAAACCAGCTTCCGCGTACCCCGGTCTATCGTCTAATCCAGATGTAATCCCCGTTCCGCGGCTCTCGATCTTGCCACCACCTCTAAACATTGGTCTTCTCAAAGTTCTACTCATTATGTGTTCATTGCTCCTAAGATACCAGCGATACCTCCACCAATACCCA
>WLWG01000701.1_pt1 | contig 33548 bp, 48 predicted proteins | sample 6712871 | NCBI WGS metagenome assembly WLWG01 (sample SAMN12718693, study PRJNA515312) | sponge metagenome | isolation source: marine sponge | host: Mycale hentscheli | place: New Zealand: South Island, Marlborough, Capsize Point | collected 2003-05-01
TCCTAAACCAGAACAAGTAGATGTAGAACAAGGATTTGTTGAAGAGAAAAAAATAGAAGACAACCCGTATCTTAAAGAGCTAGAGAAATTTCAAAAAACTTCTGCAGCTAATGTAGATATGCCAATGATTGATCAACGTAAAGCATATCAATCTGGTCAAGCTGGTATACCGGAAGTTAAATTAGATGACAATCAAGTAGCAGCGATTAATGCAAGAAATTATATGAGAGAATTATCTGATCAGTTTCCTGATATGAAACCAGAAGATGTAGAAAAAATGTTAATGACTTCAGTCACTGATAATAAAGGATTAAAGTCTATGATAAATGTAGGCGATAATATTTTTGCAAAAGATGAAGTAGAAGGAGCAGGTGTAACGTCTACTCCAGGTTATGAAAATTTTGCAAGTGATATGCTTAATGAATATTATCAAAAAAATCCAAGTGCTATCCCCGCTATAAAACAAAATCCTTTTGCAAAGATGCCTTTTTATTCAGGTCTTTTTGATTTTAATTTGTCTCCTGAAAGAAAAAACATAATTCGCAGTGGAGAAGAAGGGAAGTTTGAAATTACAGATGACGGAGATATAATTAGAAAAACTGGAATAGAAACAGTAGCTGATGATGTAGAGGGTAATGTTAAGCGAGGAGACTTAGAGTATCAAATAAAAGAATCTGAACAAGCCGCTGAAAATCAAGCTATCAAAGAAAGAATAGATGCACAGCCAAAAGTTTTTGAAAGAGAAGATGTTATTAAAAAATATGACGAAGATGGAGATGGAGTCTTAAGCTTTACTGAGAAATTTAAAGCTGTTAAAGATGGAGTAGTAGAAGATTTTAAAGAATTTACTGAGAAATTTAAAGAAGATTTTAATATTAAAAGTAAAAGCAAAACAAAGCCGCCATCTGAAATAGATAGCATTGTTGCAGGCACATCTGAAGCAGGTGATAAAAAAGTAGATCTTGCTGGTAGAGCAGATAACGTAGGAATGAGTGAAGAAGAAGTAAAAGATGATGAAAAGAAATTAAATGATGCAGATCTTAAAGATGGGGCAGATACAAAAGATGATGATGAAAATAAACTATCAACAGCAGGAGAAAGTTCAACATCATCTACTGAAGATAATGAGATGAGTGCATTTGATAGTGAGATTGCTAAAGTTGCAAAAGAAGCAGGGTTTAGTTGGAGTGATATGACAGGCGATGGATCGTCTAAAGATAATGATGCATTGGAGATGATGATGTATGGATTAAAACTGGCTACCACACCAGGAAGTTTTAATGATGCAGTAATGCTTAATGCAAAAGATTATTTAAATAATAAAATAAAAAGAAATTACAAAACAGCTGCAGCAAAAGCTGATCTTAAAAAACAAATCTTCTTAAAGTATCTACAAGGTAATATTGATTTAAAAAAATGGAATGCAAAACAAGACTACGAAGCAAAGAACAAATCATACAATGAATCTAAATTTTATAGCAACGATGAAATGGATGGGATGATTGCTGATTGGGCTATGGGTAATTTTAAATTAAATCTTCAAGGAGCAGAACCAGGTACTGCTGAGTATGGTTTAGCACTAGCAATGAAAGATGAAATAACTAAGATTGCAAGTGAGTATAAAAAAGATGGAAAAGCTCCACCAAGAAACATTACTCAAATGGCTTATGATAGAATAGATGATGACTTTAATATAACAAAAGGTAAAGATGGTTCATGGTTTGCTATTCCTTTCTTTGGAAACTTCTTTGATAAACCAGGACAAGTAGAAAGAACACAATCATCTAGTGGTTCTACGATTGTAACGGTTGAGGACTTTGAACAAATAAAAGAAAAATATAAAGGTAATGCAGAATTAACAGATGAAGTTTTAATAGCAGCATTAAAAGATCAAGGCTACGACACCAGTCTGATAGAGTAGATCATGGTAGATCAATTAGATTTTTCTGACATCTTAGGCACGAAAGAAACGGAAGAGGCAATAGGTCAAACTATTGATGTGTCTGATATTATTGGAGATGCTTCTCCAGGTTTTGTTCCTGAGTATAATATTCAAGGTAATGAATTTAGTAGAGCAATTGAAAGAGGATGGAATAACATTCAAGCATTAAGCGGCGATGCTATTGAAGCATATGGAGAGTTTTTTAATTTACCGGATGCAGTTTCTTATGGCAAAGGAGTGGCAGCAAAAAATAGATTAGAAGCAGCGCAAGTAGGTGCGCCGTCAGTTGAAAGTTTTAAAGCACTAAGAGAAGATTTTGATTTTGAAAATTTAGGGGACTTTACAGCCAAAACAATTGGTGAAACTCTTCCCTCTCTTGTTCCGTCATTAGGTGGTGCAACAGCTTTTAATTTTTTATCGAACTTTGTTCCTTATTTACGAGCACTTAAATATGGTAAAACAGCAGCTACAACATTAGGTTATTATATACCATCACAAATTTTAGGAACAGGTGAGGCAGCAGCAGAACAGAAAAGATTAGCCGGCACTGATGATATACCGGATGCAGGTCAAGCAATCATGACAGGTTTAAAAACAGGATCGTTTGATGTTTTAACTTTGATTCCTATTCTTCGTGCTTTCAAAGCAAAAGGCGGCACGATTAAAAGTCCAAAAGAAATAGAACAAGTCTTTAATGTTAAATCAAGTGTAGCATTAAATGCAGCTAAAGCAGTGCCTGGTATATTAGTTACGACAGGTAAAGTAGGAGTTGTTGAAGGTGCAACAGAAGCAGCGCAAGAAGCAGTTTTTATGACAGATGCAGAAAAAGTAACAGGTGTTGACATACCTGATGAGGAATTTAGAGAACGTTTGATAGAGTCTTTAGTGCAAGGATCTATAGGTGGTGGAACAGTTGGTTTTACAGCGGGCACAATTGGATCTGTATTACCAAACCGTGAAGGTGATACAGGATTAAAATTAAATGATGTACAAGAAGGAACAGTTATAAAATATTCTAGCTTTAAAGAATTTCAAAATGAACAAAAAAGAAATCCTGATTTGTACAGAGAAGAACAAGATAAAATAAAAAAGAATTATGGTGTCATATATCCAAACGGAATAAACAATGAGAAAGATTTTATGCGTTTACGTAATGCAGAAGTTAATCAAATAGTAGACAAGCCAGCACGTGCACCTTTACAAGAAATTTATGACAAAGGTGGTAGACCAACCGCTGTAAATTATTATGGTAGAGGCGAAGAGTTTATTAAGTATAATGTTCTTAATAAAAAAACAGGGGAACTTGAATCACGGTACGAACCTTTAGATGTAGGAAGATTTACTAGATACAAAAAGAATATAAAAAATGTTGGTGGTGCTTTACGTGATGTAACTATAGGTAAGTCTGTTAGTTTATTAGATGACTTAGCAAAAAGATCTCCAACAGCAAAACGTTTACGTGGATACTTCTCTTACTTTGATGATGGTACAGGTAAAGATAAAGCACAAGGTGCTGATATATCTGAAGCTATTTTACTTAACATGGGTAAGTACAGCAATAATTTTCAAAAAGGATTAGACATAATATCAAGAGGATTTCGTGTGCCTGGCATCATGGCTAGAATTAGTCCCAAAACAAACAGAGAATTATATTTAGCTTTGAATGATCCTAATGCAAATGTTTCACCACGTGTAAGAAAAGGTGCAGAACTAATGAGAAAAGATTTTGATGGGCTATATAAATACACAACCGAAGCAGAGTTTATAGACGGGATGTCTAACAAGGGTTCAAAGAATGTTGGATTTACTCCAGGATTTATTAAAAATTATTTTCCTCTTATTCTTCAATTTAAAAAACTTCAAAATGATAGTAGATTCAGAAAACAATTTAGAGAACTTCTAGCATCAAAAGGATTTGCAGATCCAGAAAAAACAATTGAACAAATAATAGATGATAAAGGTATTATTAATCTTTCTACCGCAGATATGCCTACAAGAAAACAAGGTTCAATTGAAGAGCCACGTACATTAAAAAATTTAACGGCAGAAGAACTAGCTCCCTTTTCAAATACAAATGTTATTGATGTGTTTCAAAAATACCGTGACGGTGTAATCAGAAGGGTAGAGTATGGAAAAAGATTTGGTAAAGAAAATGAATTAAGGGATGTGATGTTTGCTAAAATAGAAGAAGAGGCCAATGCAAAAGGATTACCTTTAACAAAAAAAGAAAAAGAACGAATGATGAATATTGGTCAAGCTTTACAAAAACAATACAAGCCAATTGAAAATAATTTTTTACGTAGACTTAACGCAGGTTTAATTAGTTACGGTTATGTTTTAACATTACCATTTGCTACAATCTCTTCTTTGAGTGAACCTTTCTTAGTTCTTTCAAGAGGCGGAACAGGACCTGCAATTATAGCAAAGAGTTTAGTAAGTGGTATGAAAGGTATTGTACGTAGTGTGTTCCCACGTTTCCCACGAGATGAATTTGATAGAGCTGTTGCTGATATAGGTCTAGGATTAGAGGCGGCTGTTATTGAAAGACAAGCAGATGCTTTTGGTGGTGGACAAGATACAAATAAATTTACAGAAAAGTTTTTTAGATTTAACTTTCTTTCTCAGTTTACTAGATGGAATAGAATGCTAGCGAATGCATCAGGTCGTAACATGGTGTTTAGTAACGCAGGATTTTTATCTGATAACATGGAGAGAAGAAGATTAACAAGTGTAGATCAATTACCTGACACGGGTCGTTTTAAATTATATCAAGAACAACTACGAGAACTAGGTGTTAATCCCCAGGACGCTGTAGATTTTGTTAGATCTGATATGTATAGAAAAAAAAGAATAGATCCTGAAACAAATGATTATGCTTACAAAGATACAGACTTCTATCAGAACCAGGTAAGACTAGCTGGTGTTAGATATGTTAATGAAGTTGTTATGAACCCACGTGCAACGACAAGACCTATGTGGATGTCTGATCCTAAGCTCGCTATCTTTGCACAGTTAAAAGGTTTCCAAGTAGCATTCTCAAACACTGTTCTTAAACGTTGGTACAAGGAAATGTTTCAGCAAGGTTTTTATAATGGCGTAGCAAATGGTGCTAAGTATGCAGCAGTTGGATCAGTGATGGTAGTGGCAGCTATGCTTGGTAATGAGTTGAGAGATACCGCTAAGTTTGGATTAAAAGGCAACCCACGATATGATGATGAAACAGATTTTGAAAAAATTAAAAGAGCAATTGAAAGAACAGGATTGCTTGGGCCAGTGCAGTTCTTAATAGATGCAGCACGAGCAGAGCAGTATGGATCAGGACCAGTCGAAGCATTGATGGGTCCTATTGTTACAAGACTTGTTAGTTACTTGGAAGGGATAGCTGATGTCTTAACAAAAGACGATAAGAAAAAAATTGTAAGAGAAATAGTAAAGTCTATTCCGTTTATATCGGCCAACGTTGGCGGCTCACGGGACAGGGTTTACGAAGCATTAGGCGTTGAATCTACATTTGGACAAGACGAAGGGCTAGACTTTAGTGTTGATTCCTTTAGTATAGAAGATTAAAAGGATAGTATATGGGATTTTGGAAAGATTTATTTAGTGGTGGCAGTAAAAAAGAACCGGCTACTCAAGCGCAAGTTAATCAAGCATCTGAACAAATTTCAGGGATGGTTGAGAACAAAGATCTATTACAAGATAAAGCGCCTGTTCAGGTCAACTCAAAATTTTCAGATTTTTTAGAGAGAAACAGAAGAGAAGATGGCTCTTATAATTCTGCTGCTCAAGCTATTATAAATCAATACGACGATGGACGTAGCAACTATCAGGTAGCTATGGAAGATATAAAAAATTCTCCTGGTGGGAAGCAAGCATTTAAAAAAGCTTTTCCTAATCCTTTAGTTAAAGTTGCAGAAGGTGTTGGTAATTATATAAAAGGAGGAGGTATCCTTGGTATTCTTCCTAACCTTATGAGTAATGTAAATGAAAAAGTAGGTGGTATTTTTAATCAAGATAAAGCGCCGACGGATATGGGGACACGGATGAGTAGTATGGATCAAGCAGATTTAGACGCTTTAAAAGGTCCAGGCATGGCAGATATTTCTGGACCAGGTACAGCTACAACGGGATTTGATAATGAGGCTGATGCTATAGCTGCATACAATGCAGAGAATCCAAACTTCCCTGCACTTAATATGGGCATAACTAATCCTGAGTTAATGAACGCAAGTTCATTATTAAATTTTGAAGACTTGTTAAATTACAATGTGAATGATGTGAAAGATATTATTAATTCTTTTAAAGATAATCAAGGATTTGATGTTCAAGATAATCAATTACAATATAATTTAGATGCCGGTCCAGGTAAGTTTCAGTTTGGTATAGGACCAAACACTGCTGGTATAAATTTTAACTTACCCTTTGGTGCATAATGTTAACGATGCGTGATTGGATATGGGTAGCCTGCATAGTAGGCGGCATAGCCTTCACCAACGGGATGCTTTCATCACGGGTCACGGCTCTTGAATCACAAATAAAAGATTTAGATATGTTGCGTATTGATGCAAGACTAGCTGTCATTGAATCACAAGTCATACAAATAAACGAAAAATTAAATTAAGTATTTTTTCTAATATCTTCTATACATTCTATAGAAAAACGAAAATACTTATTCATCTCAAACTTCTGCCAGTTACTAGCAATTATTTCACATTGTTCTTTAGGCATTGGTTCTTTAAGCACCATTTGATTACCTGTGTACACCCAGGTGTCACCATTATAGCCCCACAAACTTACAACTAATATAAATGTTTTAATCATAAGAGGATGATAGAATTAAATTGCACCATTTATCAAGTTCTTTTTCTGTCATATCACCTTTCATTAAGTTATATCTATAGCAAACAAGTTGAATATTTGTCTTAGTATAAAATTTTAAATCATTATCTATCCTATCAATAGATATATTAGTATTAACTTTTCGTTGTCCTTTTATATGAGTAAGCTTTACTCTTGTTTTTGCACATCTGTAATTTTGTTTTTCAAATAGATCTAGTAAATCATCGACAGTTAAATCAGGATCAACAGGATGTCTGTTTTTGCTTTTAGGATTTTGCACATCTTTTAACCAGTGGTTAAAAAACTTACGTGGATCTGCGCTAATAATTGCTTTGTCATTATTTCCTTTTCCATTTGCCCATACATGTTTGTTGTGATTACTAGAACAAACTTTACACCAGGACTTGCGGCCATCTTTTTTGTTTTCTTTTTTTCTATCAAACTCTTCTAAGAGTTTTGTTTTATTACACCGAGTACAAGTCTTATCAAGAATCACTTAGCCTCGCCCCAAGAGGGACCTTCTTCTAAATCAATTACACTTGGCACTTTTAATTCAATGCAGTGTTCCATTATCTCTTTGATTTTACTAGCTTCTTCAGGAGATTCAAAAGATAAATCTAATTCATCATGTACTTGAATCAAAGGTAAGAAACCTTCTTGATACAATGTAACCATAGCTTGTTTAGTTTGATCTGCCGCTGATCCTTGTATCAATCTATTCAATGCTTTGTATGTCCATCCTCTTTTTATTCTAGTGAACCCACCGTACTTACGCTCCGCTTCTTCTTTAGGAAGAGGAAAGCCGGCACCAAACTCTAAAGGTTCCCATAAATCAAAACGACATTTACGTCCTTTAATAGTTCTAATAAATCCTATGTCACTTGCTCTTTTCATAGCGTTCTTTGTTAACTGTTTAACAAAAGGAACATTGGTGTGATATTTAGAAAACAATTCCTCTGCCTCAAACTCAGTGAGACTCAACTCATTAGCAAGTTTAGCTTTACCCATACCGTACATCATACCAAGATTAATTGTCTTAGCTTGCTTACGTTCAATGCCTGCCATGTCTGCTACTGTTTGATGGAAGTCTATGTTACCTGAATTATATCCTTCTACTAAATGATCTGCTCCTTCTAAATTTGTAATAGATGCATAGTGCACTAATAGTCTAGGTTCTTGTTGACTATAGTCAAAGCATCCCCACTTTTGTCCTTCTTCAGGAATAAATAATCTTCTAATAAGTGGACCTATATCTTTGTTACGAGCAGGGATTTGTTGCAAGTTGGGGTTCTGCATACTCAACCTACCAGAGATTGTACCTCCCTGCTCATTTCTCATTTGATTGATTTCAGCGAAAATCCTCCCTCCGTTCTCGTGCTTGAGGATACTGTCAATGAACGTGGTTCTTGCCTTATTAATTTCACGAGCTTCCACCACCATTCTTGCAATAGGATTGCTATGATTTGACAGAAAGTCTTTGTCAAATTTAGGCTGGCCAGACTTCGCAGTTCTCTCATAAGATATTCCCGCTGCATCAAACGCCTTAGCGACAGATGTCGGAGTCCAAACATCAACGTGGACATTTGTACTCTCATGGATTTTTTTAAGTATCTTTTTTTCTGTAGCAAATAAAGTTTTCTTTGTTCTCTCTGCGTGATCAACATCTACTCTCACTCCCTTCTTTTTCATTTCAAATAAAACAGGAAATAAATCCGTTTCTAACTTGAACACATCTAATAAGTCTTGTCTAATTATTTCTCTTTTTAAAATATCCCATAACTTTAAAGTTAAAGCTGCGTCTTGCTCAGCATATGGGCCAACATACATAGGTGGTAACTTCCACATCTCTGTCTTTGCATTAACACCCCAACTCTTTGCCGCCTCATATAAAGCTGATTGAGATTTTTTTTCTCCTGCATATTTTTTTCCTAACTCATCTAAAGAAAAACGCATGGGACTATTCTCATTTACAATAGGGCCTGCTATCATTGTGTCAATAATACGACCATGTACTTTCAATCCCATTTGATGTAGCCACCCTACATCATAGATAGCATTGTGAAATATCTTATCACATGGAAGTTCTAGAATTTTTTTAAGTTGTCTTGTAAAAACTTTTTCATCTAAGTTACCTCCACCTTCATGGCGAATAGGAAAGTAACCACACCAACCTTCAACAGCTATAGCTACACCAATAACATAACCTTTGCTAACAGCCCATCCTGGACCTATGCCAGTGTTTAATCCTATGTCTCTTGTTTCTAAATCAATGGCAATTTGTTTTGCGTCTGATAAATCTGGTAGTCGTTCCGGAGGAGTCCACTCACTTGGTGGTTGAAATAATGGTATCTGAGTCATCTTCATTGTCCTGTATCTCACCCGCAATTGCTGCATATCCCGCCATGTCTATGTAACAATCCTTCGTGGGTCTATGTTTAATTCTTGCTATCTTTACTAGAAGCATACATATCGCTACATCATGTGCTGATATTTCATAATCTAAATAGGAAGACCAAAGCTTAGCAATGTTCTTATGATTCTGATACTTATCACCATAGTCATGTTGACGTTGACCAGTTACTATCTTTGCCGCAGTATCTAGATATTCTCTACTGTTCATCTTTCTCCTTATTGCTGATAGATTTTAAATCATTTCTCATAAGTTGTAAATCAAGTAATAATAACTTCATTTCCTTGTCTACTTTTTCTCTATTTAATCTAGGTAATTCAGCCCTTATTCTCCTTACCTGTTTCTCTGTAACATCTAATTGTTTCAACGCTGTTTCAATTGTAAACACTATGACCTCCAAAACATTTCTGTGAATTCCTTATCGGTTTGAGAGCGAACCAAATGCAATTCGTTTTTTGCTCGTGTCATTCCCACATAGAACACACGTCTCTCTACATCTTTATTTCTTCTATACTCTTCATCAACTTTAAAAGATAAGTCAGAAAATAATAAAACATTACTTGCCTCTCCTCCCTTAGATCCATGGATAGTAGAAAGTTTTACTCTTGCCTCATGATTTAAATTTTGATTACGTCTCAACGCTGCTAATAAATAAGCTAACTTTGTTGGGGGTATTCTATCAAGGGCGTCATCCCATCTTAACTCCGGGGATAAAAGTAAACCATAATTATTTTTTAACTCTTCGTAAGTATATTCTTTATCTTCATTAGCTCGTGGCATTGTCTTTGATCCATAACTAACTCCAACATCTACATTCATGTAATGATACATCGCTTTGATACCATCTAGCTTTACTGTTTTGTTTTTTGTTAAACGAGTCCATGTATTAATAGCTAGTAGTAAACGATCACTCACTGATTTAGAATTGTGTCGCTGATAAAATATACCTCTTGTCTTTAACTCTTCTTCTATCTTGTCTAGTAAATAATTAGTACGTGTAAGTATAAGCCAATCATCTTTTAAGAAATCTGTATTGGCGTAAGGATTAACACGTGTCTTTAATAAACCTTCACGGTCCGTGGCCTTCCAATCTTTATGTACCCTGTCACCTACACGTCCGATCACGGCATTAGCTCTTTGTTGCACGGCTAACGGTACACGGTACGATTGATCAAGAATAATTCTGTTGCCTTTTAATTGTTTAAATCTCCATGGATGTGCGCCTGCCCATTCAAAGATAGCTTGATCATCATCTCCTGCGATGTATGTGTGTGTAGAATTTTGAGATAATATATCAACCATATTCCATTGCACACTACTAAGATCTTGTGCCTCATCAATGATAAGAAGTTTAAGTTTAGGTGCTTCTTTTCTTTTATTAAACTCTACAATCATGTCAGTAAAATCCATGAAACCATTTTGTTTTTTATACTTCTCTAAACCCTGCGCTATCTTACGTAGTTTTAAAAAACCTCCAGGCAAATGTCCTGTTTCTTTTTGACAGAACTGATGTTCAAGACTCACATCTTTTATTCTTGCTAAGTCTATGATGTTAACAAACTTATCATCCTGCCACCCCATACCATAGCTGTCATATTTATTTGTAGGATTAGATAACTTTACATTTAACAAATCTGATACTTCTTTATAATCCGCATCGGACATTAACGACGAGTCAGTTAATCCTAACTCCATGTAGGCTAGACTATGTAATGTTCTAAAGTATTTAAAATCTTTTTTATCGTATTGTGGAAACCGGTCCACGGCACGGGTGATAGCTTCGTTCGCTGCTTTACGAGTGTAGGCAAAGTATCCTATTTGATTTGGTTGTATTCCTTTTGCCAATCCTTCTTCAACTATTGTTAAAAGTTTATGCGTCTTACCTGTACCTGGAGGACCAAAAATAATATTCATCATTAGAATGCCTCCTTCTTTTTCATGTCGGGTATATATAAATCTTGTTGCTCTATTTGTTTTGAAGGTACATACCATAGGTAATGTGTGATACCTTTAACTTTTTTTCTATGTGATCCTCCTCCTAAATCCTGCATAACTCTTGCGTGCATTTCTGTAGAAGTAAGAGCAGAAAATCTTTTCTTATTTAAATATTCTTTTAATGTTTTAGGTTGGAAGTATATCTTACCTTCATTCTCCCATGGCATTTCAATTGCTATCTCTTCCTCTCTATCTGATACACCTTGATCATAAATAAAAGAATACAGATAAGAATCAAACTGACCCCACTTTGTTATCTCCGGTGGTGTTTCTATTATCTCTACGTTCTCGAGTAAGCTTTGAATCTTTGCGGTCCATGCGGCAGGGCTAAGTGCATTAGGTAATTGTGTTAATGCATCCATACATTTCTTTCTGAACTTACGTTGATCAAAAAGTTCTTCTGTATTTAAAACTAATCGTTGCTCTTCAAAGTTTAAAAACCAAACAGGTTCATCCGAGTCATACTTTTGTAGATCAGAAAATTTACTTTCATACTCTCCACCTATTCCATATTTTCTTAAACGACATTGTGGTGCGTCACATCTTGAACACATTGGTTGATCTTTACATTTGTATTGATAATCTTTTTTATCATGTTGATTGATTGTCTTGGTTACTTGTGCATGACCAAGTGGTGGCTTCATGTATTTAAAATTAAACTCAGATATTTTATCTTGCCATTTCTCAGGCCATTTCTTTTTTGCATAGACTGCGTACTGATACAAAACATTATCTCTTCCACCTTCATCTATGCCAACACTAATTAAAGTTTGCAAACAAGGTGGTCCATCTTCTAGCTCCTCTACCTTCTTTACTTGTTTTGTTTTAAAGTTTCTTAACTTATCTTCTGTAATTTTTCTTTCATCAACAAAAGAAAGAAACTCATCTAATGATAATGACTCTCCCTTTTTATCAAAGGCATAACGCATGGTGTCATTGCCTGCATGATAAGGTAAGTTTAAAAAATTTCCTGTGTCTCCTCTGTCTGCTTGCAATTCAATTTGTTTAGGAAAGATTTCGCAATCAGCATGACCTAACAAAGAAGCAAAGCTTGTTAATCTATTTCGCATTAGCTGTGCAGATACAACGCCATCTATAAATAAAAATAAATGTGCACCTCCACTCTTTGATCGACAGGCAATCAAGGGTAATTTTAATTTCTCTATGTTACTAATTAATTTTTTATGATCTAACGGATATGTATCTACATCTATACAACCCCACCTACACGTTGAATCATCCATGATAGGAACGATACCAAGGCTAGGATCTTTACCTGCAATGTGATCTATCCAGTGTTGTGGTGTTACTGGTTCTTTTTTTATAAAGGATTTGCCTCCACGTTTACCGCTGTCTTTTATTTCGCCCGGAACATATACTCCGTGTGCTCTTTCTAAACCTTTAAAAACTTCTTTAAATTTCTCTACACTCATTGTATCTTTCGTTGTTAATTAAATGAGGGCGAATAATCTTCCGATAGTTCGCCCTCACCAGCTGCCCTAGTACGGAGTAGCTTGCTCCGCCTCGGTCGCACTGCCCTCACCACGTTCTTGAGAAACCTTAGCCTCCCCTTTACTTACTGTTTCAGCAAAAGTTTTTGCTGCGGTGAAGAGAGCAATGTCCTTTTCGTTAGCTTGATCGAGTAATCTTTCAAAGCTAAAATCAAATGTATGCCATGTACCTTTGTCATTCTTTTGTTTGACACTATTGACTCTGAATAAACCAGAGAACATAGGCCACTCAGCAGGGATCACGGAACGAATTAAAGAATTAAATTTCTTACTTCGTTTATACCCTGTTGATTTAAGAGTGATGACACAAGGACTACCCAACATACCGTTCGATGACTGTCCTCCTTCATTAACAACATAGACAAAATGATTGGCACACGTTTCAATGTAGTTGCCATTCTCTAGTCTGTCTTTGTTTTGTGCGTCACGAGTAGTTTGTGAAAGTATGTCTGATGTAGCAGGATACACGTTTACAGGAGCACTACTTCCAGTACCTATGTTTGCCCATTCTACATACTCTCTTGCAAAGCCACATGGCATAACGAGAATACCTTTACTCCCATCATACAATTCTTCCGTGACGTTATTGTAGATCATTCCAGGCTTAGCACCTGCAACAGTCTCATCTGCTACCTCTGGTGACAGCGCCATTAAGACTTTAAGTCTTGGCGTTGCATAATCCTGAGCATCAATTGATTCGAAGCCCATAGATTTAAAGGTATCAAAAGAAGCAAGTTGTGCAACTTGCCCATTCGTCTTTTTAGTTACAACATTCTTTGTCATATCATTCCTTTTCATTTCAGTTTTCACTATGTAATTTTCACTTTGTTGGTTACATAGACACCAAATTTGTCTTCAGGAATATCAGATCCTTTTTGAATCTGTTCCTTGACAAATGCTTTTAGGGTAGAGGCATGAACACCGCTCTTCTGAATAGGAGCTTGTCCTTCATCACGCAAACGTGAATACAATTCAGATGCATTGTCTTCTTCACCTCTTCCAAAACTACAGACAATATCATTTTTAATGATATCATCAAACCCATTATCTCTTAGCCATTTAAAAGCATCCGCTTTGTTGGCCTCACTTATGTGTGCTTTATATACTTCTTGTATCTCTACTTTAGATCCGGAACTAAGCGTGACTGCTTTCATTCCTATCTCATCAAGTAATGTTGGGATCGATTCGTTCTCTAGTTTGAACTCTTCTTCTTCTAGTCTTTTTAGTTCTGCTTTTCTATCAGTAATTTTTTTACGAACAGTTTCTAACTGATCACAAAAAGTACCAACAGCTTTAAGCCTATCATCACCAGAGCCTTCTAGTTCTTGAATAGCTTTCTTTGATTCTTCAAATAATGACATATAACTTTCTCCATTTAATTAGTATCTACCTCAACAGGATAATATTTTTTTAAATGTCTATCCCACTTTAGCATTTTAAATCTATTACGATTCATACTTGCTGCAACAACTGCAACAGTTGCAATAATAGATGGATCGCCAAGACACAATATGTAATCATCATCAGAAAAATCTTTTAACTTTTTCTTTAGCGCATGCACTACAGGTTGTGAGCTGATCATCAATTGATCTTTACGTGGTAATAGATTTTCAAATTCTCCAAAGCGTAAAGCATCAGTGATATCCACCCCAGTTTTTTCTTGTACTACATATACTGTCATAACTTTCTTCTTCTACATATACGTATTGATTTTTAAAATGCAAGTGTTATATGTTTAACCTAGAAAGATTAAGGAGAAATTATGGACTATCCGTTTAAAACTGTGCCTTATGCACATCAAATTACTGCCCTTGAGAAGTCATGGGATAAAGAAAACTATGCCTATTTTATGGAAATGGGTACAGGAAAATCAAAAGTACTCATCGATAATATGTCTATGCTGTATGATCACGGCCATATAAATGGTGTTTTAATTCTTGCACCCAAGGGAGTGTATCGTAACTGGCAGCGCCAGGAAATACCAACGCACTTACCAAATCACATTGAAGACTTCACGGTTGCCTGGACACCTACCCCTAATAAGTTAGAGAAAGAAATGTTGGAGAGTATTATTAAAGATCCAAAAGATCTGACGCTCGATATTTTTTTAATGAATATAGAAGCCTTGCATACGACGAAGGGATCACGGTTCGCTGAACGATTTCTTAATGGTCACCGAGCAATGATTGTTATTGATGAGAGTACCACTATAAAAAATCCGAAAGCAATTAGAACAAAGAATGCACTCAAGTTAAGTACGCTTGCAAAGTATAGAAGAATACTAACAGGCTCACCTGTCACAAGAGATCCCATTGATTTGTTTTCGCAGTGTGAGTTTCTTGATCCTGCTATCTTGGGTCATGCCTCTTACTATAGTTTTAAGAATAGATACACTGTTCAAGTTAAAACAAATGTCGGCACGCATGTATTCAATAAAGTAGTAGGGTACAAGAACTTAGGGGAGCTATCTGGTTTGTTGAATGCTCACTCTTACCGAGTCTTGAAAGAGGACTGTTTAGATCTCCCGGAAAAGATCTATACCAAACGACAGGTGGATCTAACACCTGAACAAAAGAAGGCTTATAAAGAAATGAAAGAGTATGCTCTTACTTTGTTCGAAGATGGTAGTGTGTTAACAGCTAGCACAGTAATGACACAGTTGTTAAGACTTCATCAGATTAGTTGTGGTCATCTGATCATGGAAGATGGAGAGACAAAAATATTTAAGAACCACCGGATCACTGAGTTGATGGAGATCTTAGAAGAAGTGGACGGGAAGGTTATCATCTGGGCTAACTATCGTCAAGACATACGCACTATCTATAATAATATTTCTAAGAAGTATGGTCCTGATACTGTGGCTACGTACTACGGGGATACCCCTGATGGAGAGCGACAGGATATTGTTCAACGATTTCAAGATCCTAAGTCACCCCTTCGTTACTTTGTTGGTAACCAACAGACAGCCGGGTATGGATTGACCCTGACGGCGGCCAGTACAGTGGTTTATTATTCAAATAACTATGACTTGGAGAAGAGAATACAGTCAGAGGACCGTGCACACCGGATCGGTCAGAAAAGTAACGTGACTTATATAGATCTGATTGCTGAGAAGACAGTGGACGAGCGAATAGTAAAGGCTCTTCGTAATAAAATCAACATCGCAAGTACAGTTTTAGGTGAAGACTTTAAACAATGGTTGACTTAATCTGTTATATGCTTATATTATAACTTAAAAGAAAGGACAATGATGGACACAAGTAAATTTAAATCTGTTACGATCTCGATTGAAACTTGGAAGATGCTGCATGAGTTGGCTGATGCTGAGATGCGATCTGTTAGTCGAACGATAGAGTTTCTTGTTAATAAATATAAACAAGAACAGGAGAAGGACCATGGGTAAAGTAAAAGCATTACTCATGGAAATGGAAGAGGACGCTGAGGGTATGTCTGCTGAAGAGTGGGCAAAGAAGTGGGGTCAAGAAGAACTTTTTATCTGGTCACGTATACAGTGGGAACTAGGTAGAGAGAATGTTGACGAACAATTCTTAGCGATGGCTAAACCTGAAGGGTCTGCATAAGAGTGCATCTCATTAGGCTTGGCTTAATTTGTTTGACTGTGGTGGTGTGTGTATGGATCGTGGTTCTGCACTCACCCTTCAGGATGTATGTAAAGGAGTGCGAAAGAGAGCATGAGTATTACAGTAAAGAAATGTGTATGTGGATGTACATGGAAATGAGAAAGGAAGAATCATGGCTAAGAAGAATCCTCTTAGAGTTAGGCTCGTAAGAGAATATGAGAAGGTATCAAAGTCTGCGGTGCGTGAACCCCGGAACGGTAAAGAGATGTTTACTCGCATGAGGTGGGAGAGACTTAGAAAAATATTATGGAGGCGTTATGATTATCTGCCACAATTGTAAAGGTAATGGGTATCATAAGCTTAGATTCGAGGCAGAGGAAACCATTGAGCAGTGTAAGGTTTGTCACTCACAAGGGGAGATCGATGAAAATAAGTACTACCACCAGACCTGGACAGAGGGGGTTAATGATTCCTTGTCAATCTATTACGGACCACCGCTCGACCCCGACTGCTTCAAAAACTACAAGATTTCGGGAGAGTAATCCCGTTGTAAAGTTTGAGGGAGAACCGCCGTTCTAATCCTCAAAGATAGGGGCTGATTCCTCCGGCCCCTTTTCTATTTACTTTTCTTATAAAATAACTTAAAATCACGCACGAACAAACAAAGGAGATCTATGAGCATTAGATTGCCCGATAGTCCGGTTCGGAAAATTCATGAGTGTCTAAAATGTGGCACGGTTTCAGTAAAATTTTGGAAGGATCAGTACGATTGCACGTACAGTAGAGAAGAATGGTCTACAATTTTAGCTGAAGGTGAGGTCATTTTACAAAAAATATTAGGTCCTGTGCGTGAAGATCCGAAGTTTTTTATAGAGTAGTAAGATGTATTCAAAGTTTTTAGTTAAATATTTTTTATAAAAACTTTCATTTTGAAGTAACCAAGTAACTTTAACTCTTAACTCTATGAAATATAACAATAATAGAGGTTACTTATACGGTAACTTACAGTTACCTGCCTTGTTAAATAAGTAACCGATAAAATTATTTGTGTTTTACTTTTAAAACAACTATATACTTTTGAGAAAGTACACTAAACTTATTGTATGAATAAAAGATTAACTGTTAAACAAATTAAATTTGTTAATGAATTAGTTAGAGAAGATGGTTCGATCACACCGACAGAGGCGGCAAGACGTGCAGGATACTCTGTTGACAGAGCTAGAACTACAGCATCCGAGCTACTAAACGTCCAACGTAATCCTGAAGTAGTTAGATATTTTGACGAACTAAAAAAAGAAATGCAACACAAAACTGCAGTTACTTATGATCGCCATGTAAAAAGATTAGATGATTTGTCCCGAGCAGCACAAGAAGATAAGGCTTGGTCTGCATCTGTTCAAGCAGAAAAGAATCGAGGTCAGGCAGCAGGGTTTTATAATCATACGCAAAACATACATACACTAAACTCTATAGACACCATGAATCTTGAGCAAGTTCAGTCAAGATTAAAAGATATACGCAAACTGTACGGCGATATAATAGACGCTGATTTTACAGAAGTCCCTGAGATTGAACAAAAAAAAGAGGGCTAGATAGCCCCCTCAATTTATTTTCTTAACATCCCCTTGTATTCAAAAGTATCTTCACCTTTGACAAATGTTTTTCGATCATTAGCTAACCAACCAATGACACCATAGTATTGCGTGTTATCAATGTGCAACCACACTAAACTTTTCTTTTTCTTTTTTCTTTTAAATAATAATTTAAATAATTTATTCATAACTTTCCTTTCTCACTAAACTTACAAGCTAAACTAAACTTACAAGCTAAACTAATCTTCCTTATCAATCAAATCAATAATAGCTTGAAACTCCTCACGAACATCTAGGCTATCCCATAAATCAATAGTTATATTTATTTTACATATCTCTTTTATTTTTTCTAGCTTTTGATTAGCTAAATCGTCTGGATTATTTCTCATAACTTCTCCTTTAGATATAAAAAAAGGGGGCTTGATTGCCCCCTAATAAAATTAATAATCATCTCCATTACTATGGTAATTATCATACCAATAATTCTCCTCCTCATAAGAGTTCATTTCATAGTCAGGTAAATGATTTGTAGTAATCACAGGATTAATAAAAGATGTTTGTTCTGCTTTAGGGTATCGCTTTTGTGCCTCCTCTAAAGTTTCAAACTCCTCCAACATAACCTTGCGTTGCTGTCCAGCTAGGACAGATGATTGGGGGTATAACCCCCAACCATAAACAATATATTCATCATCTGAATATCTACTTGGCTCAATAGTAAAGTAGTCATATGCTTTTTGATTTCTCATAAATCCTCCTCAATTAGCTAATGCTTTTTCTTTATTGTATTTCATCACAGCTAGGATTTTTTCTTCTCTAGTTTGTTTAACTCCTTTGATATTATCAAGCATAGACTTGATACTATCAGGGCTAGATATAACTAGGTCAGTTCCTTTTTGTGCTAAAATATGCTCATTAACAGTCCACCCTAAAGTGTCTGCTAATTCCTTTACTGATGACAAGTGCTTGTAAGATTGAATAGCATTTTTAACAACATCAACTTGTTGTAAAATACCCTCAATCCATTTCTCATGGCATTGAACAACAGCTTGTTTCGAGTGCAAGTAAGATTGCATAATGTCAAATTCTTGACGAGTGCATTTAATTGCTCTTGATCTACAACCACCTGTACCAATTATCCATAAGCTGTACTTATTTTTCCATTGGTCAAGACGATTATTTTTTTCGAGATAAGTATTCATCTTTTCTCTAGCTGTTGTTAGATGAGGATTACTGCTATTATCTTTTTGTTCTACCTCAATGTCAGGATTAAATCCTAAACCAGATAGTTCATCACGATAATAAGCAAACATAAATTTATCCCTATCATAACCATACCTTTCGCCTGTATAGTTCCCATTCAACTCAAAGCTAAAATGTTTTTCAGGATAAAGGTCTTGTTCCTCATTATAAGAATAGCCATAGTCCCTCTTAGCAGTATCTTGCCAATTAGTACCCTCGCTATCAACCACTTTAAAATAAAAACAACTGTCAGTAGCAACACTATCAACAGTAGAATATTTATTTTGTAGCTGTCTTAATTGAGCCACATCACTTGGAATAAATGCTCTCTCTACAACTGTTGTTGCAGTTTTAAACGCATTAGTAATAGCCACATCAAAATCTGATATAGACTGTAAGTATGCGTCTTTATGAGCATTGTCCTCCTGTTCTGCGTGTTTACGAAAATCTTTAATCAAAGACTTTCGGTAGTCATTATTCAATCGTAAATCATTTTTCATTTTATACTCCTTTCACGATTAATTATTTATCTACAATGTTAGGTAGGTTTGAAATTGTAGGGTAATGGTATGCAATAAAATGATACATACATTGTTGCCTACAAAATAATGGTGGGCTATCCTTTGTTGTATTGTCAGGAGTATCGTAATGTATTACTTTACATTTGTTTCTGTCCTCCTCAACATTACCACTATTTTCAGGGGCTATCCATTCTCTACTACTGTAATCATCATTCCATTGCCAATGACCTTTTTGCGTGTCATATCCTCTAATAAAACAATTCTTTTCAATAGCAGATAACCAACTATCCCTACTAACATTACCAACTTTTTGTTCGTGCCAATAACCACTACCACCATGACCTCCACAGTACCCATAACTCATACCACGACCACAAGTTTTGCATTTATGTTTAGACATAATTTTTCCTTTCAAATTAATTGAATAATTTTTTCTAATATGTTTTGGGCTATGCCCCTCTCACGAAACCAGTCCTATAAAGTCACTCTCATCTGCTCATCACAGCCCACTCATATTGGGTACTTGGGATGCTATCCCCAAGTCCTGCCGATATAGTCCTACGAAATCATATTAAGAAAATCATTACAAGGTTTTACAAGATTATACAAGCACTTAAAGTATAAATTTTTATCTTTTTTTATGCTACTATTTACAGGATAAAATGCTACGCAAACCTGAAAGCAAACTTTGGCAATTAATAAAAAAGAATACACCTGAAATATCTTGGAATAGAATAGAAACTACAACGATTATGGGGTTTCCTGATCTTGTTGGCTGTCATAAAGATTGTGGTTTTTTTACAGTCGAATTGAAAGTATCAAATCGTAGCAAAATTAAACTGTCCCCTCATCAAATAGCATGGAATTATAGCCACGCATTAAAGGGTGGTAGATGTTTTATCATAGCCACCCCCCTTGAACAAAGCACCCTAAATATCTATGGGGGTATACAGGCACAGGATATAGCAAACAATATCCATGAGCCATTAATCGTGTTTCATAAACCATTCGATTGGAGGGAGGTCATCACATTCCTGACACAAAACTGACGCAAAAGGGTAGGGGGTTACCTGTCCCCTACCCTCTCACACTAAACTGACGCAAACTATCCACGTACCACGAACACTAAACATTCGCAGTTTGACACTAAACATTCGCAGATTATCCCCGGCTGCAGCAGAAAAAAAAGTAAATCAATCTTCACGGGATTTGTCAATCATCCATAGTATGGGTTTAATAATGAAGTAATATATGAGGGCGTAAAGTATAAAATATTCTAGATAGATCTTAGTGTTTTTCATATGAGATATTTTTAATTGATGGATTCCAGCAGGCCCGGCAGTCCAGGCACTGGCCGCCCTGCTTGCTTGCGTTGCAAGCGCTGCCAATTGGTTTAACGCCTGGTGTATGTACCGTGCTTGAATGCTCATGAATATTTGAAGGCGCCCCGTTAATCATTGTTGCGCTTAATCGTATAACAAGGTTTGAAGGTATCGCCCCGCCCTGGTCCTTGTAATCTTTTACAATTTTATTTTCACGTGTTGGCAGCCAGTGCTTAATATTTGGCGTCCCTGCAGCAACGGCGCAGATCTTGCGCAGGTGATCAACGGTCTGTACATCGCCGCTATCATGCCATCTAAAATAATTCTTTTCATAGTGTGTTATTAACTGGATCATCGCAGGCACCCAGGCAGGGGAATCAATAGACGCCAGGCGGCGGGCGTGGCCCGTCTTCACGGATGGATAAAAATAATTAGCTTTCATTGCATAACAATTAAAGCACACTGACCCCGGGACCTGCTGCAGCTTGCCGCCAGTCTTGCAAAGCTTAGCGCTTAAGCCGTAAGTATAACCCGGCATTTTTTTATTACGGTTACTAATACCGCCGCCGGTCAATTCCTTAGCTTTTTTTAATGTGTACATTTTTTTACTTTCTTTGTTGACTTGTTAATAGATCTGTTATAATCTTTTATAATAATTAATCAAGAAAGAAAGAAGGTTAATATGATTAAAAAAGAAGAGTTAAAAAAAGGTGATACTTATATCATTGATAATGGCCTGGGCGCACCAGTTAAAGCAAAGTTGCTTGAATCACCAAGGCAAGGCAAGGGCTGGAAATCAATTGTTTTAATGGATGTATACGGCTCATCAATAGGGTTTTTTGATGAAGCGGGCGGGGTATATACTAAAGATATACTAGAATCATGTTAAAAAATAATGTTGGAATAGTTAACGAAGGCAGCCTAGTAAAGTTTAAGCTGCACACTCAAGCCGCCGTTGATTGGTGGAATGATAACGTCGACGATTTTAACAAAGATATAAGGGCCAAGGCTTTAAGAGAACGATACGTTGAGCATCGATACGCCCAGGATATCTATCAAGGAATGCTGGAGCACTTTAACAAGTGACCGGCAGCAGCTGGCCTGGATTCGCCGGGCCAGCTAAACACACACTAAACAAACGCAATTTAAAAATATGATAATAAAAAAATTATTAGAAATTGAAAGCATAGTATGCGGACGCAAAACGCCTTCAGATATGAATGACGATTCACTAAACGCACACTACTCAAAAAGCAGGGGTGAGGAAATAAAAATATTAGATATGCACTTACCTCACTTGGTGAGGGCTTATAGTAATATGATAGATTATGATAAGGAATGGCACGATAAAAGTTATAATGAGGGGTGGAATGACGCTTTAGAAAGTCTAAAAAAATAGGGGGCTAAGCCCCCTACTCTATTACTTTTTTATTTTCTTTGCGTGAATAATAATACCCGTTGGATAGTCATAGTCTATTGACACTTTTATTTTTTCATCGGGTTTAATATCTTTGCTTTCTTTCTCAATAGCCAAATCAATTTGGCTATTAAGGAATTTTAAGAAGTCTTGTTTCTCTTTCATGATTCACCTATCGCAGTTCTAAATCTATCTTCGTTAAATCTAGGGTTATCATTCTCACAAATCTCTATTACTTCATTAATCATGTCACAAAGTATATTGTCAGTATGATTTGAGAAGTTTTTATCGCCGCTGATTTCTTTCTCTTCGTTATTAGCTGCGATAGCATTTTGAAACATTAACGCTAATTTTATATAGTCTTTGCTAGTCATACTTTCTCCAATCGGTTGAATTTCTAGGGGGCGATTATCGCCCCCCCATTTTCAACCCAACATTGAAACTATTTCTCAAATAAGTTGGGTTATTATTGATACTCTTCTAGTTTATCAATTCTAGATTCTACGCTTATAAGATCATGATCATTTGTATTTCTCATATGATCTATCTTGTTTTGTAACTCAACTATTGATTTTTTATTCTCAATAATCTTGTCTGATAGTACTTGTAAAGCGTCAGCCATCTTCTCCATTGTTGCGGTGGTTTGCTTAGCAAACCCGACGGCGGTAGTCTGATTATCTATTTTCATAGATCCTCCATAATGTTTCAAGGGGCGAATAATTTCGCCCCTCGGTAATTATTTAAGCACTGATGTCGACGTTGATCTCAGCGTTGTTGATTGCATCGCTGATCCAGTCTCTGACATCATCCTCGGAGAAATTCTCTCTAGTGAGATTCTCTTCGAGGTCTTCGACACGGCTTAACAAGTCGCTTCGTTTATCTAGCTCGTTAGCTAGATAGATAGCAAGCTTCTTAAGTAAGCCGTCTAGTTGGGTTTCATCCATAAGGATAACTCCTTTTCTAGTTGGGTTTTATATCTACTTGGTAGACTCTTTCTTTCCTTCCCGTAGTATGTTCCGAGATCGGAGGTTGTCAGTCAGTTGCTCAACCAAGCTTGATATATAATTATAATATAAACATTATAAAAGATAATACAAGATAATAAATTAATTTATTTTAATTAGTTGTGGATAACTTTTCGTAAAGCAAAACCTAAAACAAAAATCAGATCGCCCTACTTTTCACGTGAAAACAAAACGCAATCCAAAAAGGTAACCCCTACTATTCCCAAATAGTCTAAACGTTTTCTAAGACCCCCACCCCCATATATGCGACGGGCGGGTTTTTGACGACGACCTATAATTAGTGATTTATACAAACATATAGTATAAAAAAGATATCATGATTAAACCAACAGCTGAAGAACTCAAGCTGCTGCTCCGTGAACAGGAATTAAAACTTAAGGCTGCAGCCCAAGATAACTTTTTAAATTTTGTACGAGTGATGTGGCCAGACTTTGTAAAAGGGCCCCACCACCTTAAGACAGCATCCAAGCTCCAAGATCTAGCAGACGGGAAAATTAAAAGATTAATTGTGAACATGCCGCCCAGGCATACCAAATCAGAATTTGCATCATTTTTGTTTCCTGCTTTTATGATGGGTGCTAACCCTAAATTAAAAATAATTCAAACAACACACACAGCGGAACTTGCTTACCGGTTCGGTCGTAAGGTTAGAAACTTGATGGGCACTGGTGAATATAAAAATGTTTTTGAAAATGTAAACTTAAGTGCAGATAGTAAAGCAGCGGGACGTTGGGAAACGAATTATGGCGGAGAATATTTTGCTGCGGGTGTTGGTGGTGCAATCACGGGCCGTGGTGCGGATCTCTTGATTATTGATGATCCTCATTCGGAACAAGATGCGCTGTCCGAGACAGCTATGGATAATGCTTACGAGTGGTATACCTCTGGTCCTCGTCAACGTTTACAACCTGGCGGGCGCATTTTAATTGTTATGACACGTTGGTCAACAAAAGATTTGACTGGTCAGTTGATGAAAGCACAAACAGAACCAAAAGCAGATCAATGGGAAGTTGTAGAGTTCCCTGCTATTCTTCCAAGCAATGAACCTATCTGGCCACAGTATTGGAAACTAGAAGAACTTGAAGCGGTCAAAGCTTCTTTGACAGAACAGAAGTGGCAAGCACAATGGCAACAACAACCAACCTCTGAAGAAGGTTCCATTATTAAACGTGAGTGGTGGCAAGTGTGGGAGCAAGAGCGTATACCTGATTTGATACATGTGATACAAAGTTATGATACAGCATTTAGTAAAAAAGAAACGGCAGACTATAGTGCCATTAGTACGTGGGGTATATTCTTCCCTGAAGAGAACGGTAAGCCTCATGCTATTTTAATTGATTGTAAAAAAGGGAGATGGGATTTTCCTGAATTAAAAAAAGTGGCGTTAGAAGAATATAAATATTGGGAACCGGAAACCATAATTGTGGAAGCGAAAGCAAGTGGAACACCCTTGACTCACGAATTACGGACCATGGGTATTCCCGTTGTTAACTTTACACCTAGCAAAGGAAATGATAAACATGTAAGAGTTAATTCTGTTGCTCCTTTATTTGAAGCTGGCATGGTATGGCGACCAGATGAAAGATGGACAGAAGAGATGGTGGAAGAGTGTGCAGCTTTTCCATACGGTGAACATGATGATTTAGTGGACAGTATGACCCAAGCTATGTTAAGGTTCCGTCAAGGTAATTTTGTTGTTCATCCAGAAGATTACGAAGATCCACCATTGCAACTTGGTGCACAACGAAATTATTATTAGGAGGGCCTATGGTCGAGAGTAGAGTAAAACAATTAAGAGATCTTCTTGAAGATGCAATCGCAAATGGGGATCAAGATCAAATAGAAATTATACAACAAGAATTATTTACAATTAATCCAACATACGTAAAAGGATATAACGAAGGTGGTTTTGCAAAAGGTTCAGCAGAAGGTTCCGTGATAAAAATGAAACCAATGAGAATGAAATCTGGTGGCGCTGCTAAACGTGGTTATGGTAAGGCGAGAAGATAATGGCTGTAGATAAAAGAATTACAGGAGTTGCAAATCCTGATTTAGAAGTTGAAGAAACGGTGGACGTTGAAGCAAGTGATATTGTTAAAGGAATAAATGGTGATGAAGAGATAGAGGTTGAGGAAACAGAAGAAGGCGGCGCAGTTATAGACTTTGATCCGTCATCCAGGCCACTTGAAGCGGGATTCGCAGACAACTTAGCAGAATTTTTAGATGATAATGTATTAGGTAATATCGCAAGTGATATTGTTGGAGAAGTAAAATCGGACCGTGAATCACGGCACGAGTGGGAGTTTTCGTATACTAAGGGATTAGATTTATTAGGATTTAAACATCAAGAACGTTCCGAGCCATTTCAAGGAGCGAGCAGTGTTACCCATCCATTATTAGCAGAATCCGTTACACAGTTTCAAGCATCAGCATTCAAAGAGTTACTACCACCAAGCGGTCCTGTTAAAACAAGTATTATTGGGGCAGAGAGTCCAGAAGTTATAGCGCAAGCAGATAGAGTTCAAGATTTCATGAACTATCAGATTACCGATAAGATGGAAGAGTACACACCTGATATGGATCAGTTACTTTTTCACTTACCTCTTGCAGGGTCTGCTTTCAAAAAAGTTTACTACGAAGCAACAAGACAAGCAGCTGTTTCAAAATTTATTCCGAGTGAAGATTTAATTGTTAATTATTTAGCAACCGATTTACAATCAGCGGAACGTGTTACACACATCGTTAAGATATCACAAAATGATTTACTTAAACAACAGGTAGCAGGATTTTATAGAGACGTTGATGTACAAACAAGTAATGAAGAAACAAACATACAGAAAAAATATAATGAGTTAGAAGGCGTAGAAAAAACTGGGTATGACGAAGAGGTATACACTTTATATGAAGTGCATTGCGATTTAGACATAGAAGGTTTCGAAGATGTCGACGTTACAACCGGCGAGGCTACTGGTATTAAGGTACCATACATTGTAACAATTGATGAAGGCTCCAATAAAATATTATCTATATACAGAAACTATCAGGAGACAGATCCCCTTAGAAAAAAAATTGAATATTTCGTTCACTACAAGTTCCTTCCTGGTCTTGGCTTTTACGGTTTTGGTCTTATCCATATGCTTGGGGGTTTATCAAGAACGGCTACCTCCACGCTTCGTCAACTTATTGATGCGGGAACACTTTCCAATTTACCAGCAGGATTTAAAGCCAAGGGCATACGAATCTCTGACGACGATAGTCCATTACAACCAGGAGAATTTAGAGACATAGACGCACCAAGCGGGGACTTACGTTCTGGTTTGATGCCACTACCATACAAGGGTCCTGATCCAACGCTATTTAATCTTTTAGGTTTTTGTGTTGACGCTGGACAAAAGTTTGCAGCAGTAGCTGATATAAAAATTTCAGAAACAAATACAAATGCTCCAGTTGGTACAACTTTAGCCATGATGGAACAAGGCGCAAAAGTAATGAGTGCTATCCACAAACGTTTACACTACGCACAAAAACATGAGTTTAAATTATTAGCAAAAGTATTTGGAACTTTCTTACCACCTGAATATCCATACATGGTTGTTGGTGGTAATCAAATGATTAAGCAAACAGATTTTGATGATCGTGTTGATGTTGTTCCTGTTTCTGATCCAAATATGTTTTCAATGTCACAAAGAGTGGCAATGGCTCAACTACAATTACAACTGGCACAGGCAGCACCAGAAATACATAACTTACAAGAAGCATATCGTCGAATGTATCAAGCTTTAAATGTTCAAAACATTGAAGCCTTGTTACCTCCACCACCAGAACCAAAACCAATTGACCCTGGTATAGAGAATGCAATGGCTTTAGGACTAAAACCACTACGTGCTTTCGAAGTTCAAAATCAACAGGCACACATTGATGCGCATAGAGCGTTTATGTCTAGCTCTTTGGTTAAATCTAACCTACAAGTGTTAGCATTATTACAAGGACATATTTCTGAACACACAGCATTGCTAGCAAGACAGGAAGTTATGGCACAAATGGGACCACAATTACAACAAATGCAGCAACAAATGCAAAATCCTATGATGGCACAAAATCCACAGATGCAGCAACAGGCACAACAAGTACAAAAAGAGATAGAATCACAGATTGCTATTCGAATTGCTGAATTAACTAATGATATGGTAGCGGAAGAGCAAGAATTGCTTGAAGCACAAGGTACAGATCAGCTAGTTGCGCTACGTGAGAAGGAATTAAACATAGAAGAACAGGACTTACAGCGAAAAGTAACCGAAGGTAAGGAAAGAATAGCCCTAGATAAAATGAAATTTGCACAAAAAGAAGATTTACAAACACAAAAGATAGATTCTATTGAGGATATTGCAGAATTACGTGCTAGAGTAGCCCTTGAAAAGGAACAAGGAAGGGCAAAGCGTGACTAATTACGATAAATGGTACAAAAGTCTTTATCAAACGGCTAGAAAAAATATTGATCAAGAAAAAATAGACCCTATTGAGTTTGCAACAGCGTTAATTAACGTGTCAAAATTAATATTAGTAGAAGAAGTAGGTGTAATAGAAGCAGAAAACTTATTTGATTTTGCTAATAAAAGTTTTATAATAGAAGCTGAAAAGATAACTTATCATTAAAGGAGATAACATGGCATTAAACAACCCAAAACCAAAATTTATAAATGGTTCACTATATCCAAATGCTAAAATGACAGTTTCTAGTGACATGAATCCTTATGCAGGTCCTCATGTAAATAAAACTGCAATAGCGGATGTTTACAGTGCTACTATGGAAGGACCAAAAGTAAAACAAAATTTAGGCGCTGGACCAAAGGGTCAACGCAGTAAGGTACAAATTAAAAAAGTACCGTTCAAAGGTTTATTTTAATCGTAAATTAAGATAAGCTACTTTTTTTTAAAGGAGGTTTTTATGAATCTACTAAAAGATCTATGGGATCATTTAAAAGAATGGTCGGATTGGAAAATGAAGGACTGGATCAAGGCGGCTATTGTTGCAGTGATCGTGATTATTGTAATCGGAGCAATATAATTTTATGGTGTGGCAATTATTAGCGAAGCCCTTACTAGGTGTGGCCACAGACGCCGTGAGGGGTTTCGTAGAGACGAAGAAACTAAAAGGCGAAGTTAAGATCGCACAAATCCACGCAGAGAAAAAAAGAAATGAAGACATCGCTGCTGGAAAAATTAAGTGGGAAGCGGCAGCTGTTGATCAAATGAAGGGAAGCTGGAAAGATGAAATAATTTTAATTTGTCTTTTGGCTCCAGCGATTGCAGTCTTCGTGCCTGGATGGACAGAACACATTAAAGCTGGGTTTGAAGCCTTGCACTCACTTCCGGACTATTATAAACACTTATTGTATTTGGCCTGCTCAGTTTCATTTGGCGTGAAGGCGGGACCAGCAGCAATGAGTTTATTTAAGAAGGGTAAATAATGGCTAAAAGAAAACTAACAGATTTAAGTGGTGATGGTAAAGTAACTCGTAAAGATGTTTTGATTGGGCGAGGAGTTATCAAAGCTAAAAAAGGTGGATCTGTAAAAAAGAAAAAAACTAAATCTACGGTAAATAAAGCTGGAAATTATACTAAACCCGGACTACGTAAAAAAATATTTAATCGCATAAAATCACAAGCTTCACATGGGACCGCCGCAGGACAATGGTCAGCAAGAAAAGCCCAGGCAATGGCAAAGGCTTATAAAAAAGCAGGTGGTGGTTATAAATCGTAATGGCTTTAGCGAAGTCACAAAAAAGTTTAAAGGATTGGGGTAAACAAAAATGGAGAACAAAGTCTGGAAAAAAATCAAGTGTTACTGGCGAGCGTTATTTGCCAAGTGCAGCGATAAAAAATCTATCTTCACAGGAGTATGCTGCCACTACAAAAGCTAAAAGAAAAGCTAAGAAAAAAGGAAAACAATTTTCTAAACAACCTAAGAACATAGCAAAGAAGACAAGGCGTTTTAGATAATGCCATTTAGATCTGCAAAGCAAAGAGCATATTTGTATGCGAATGAACCTGAAGTAGCAAAACAATTTGCTAAAGAACATGGAAATAAAATTATTAAAAAAAGGAAAGGCGGTTTTGTCAAAGTCAAACCACGAGGGTTTGGAAGAATGTTGGCGAATAAAAGACCAGTAACGAAGGTGTATGTATGAATATGGAAAGACTATTACAATCCGTTAAGGATCATGAAGGATATAGAAACAAGGTGTACCTAGATACCCTAAACAAAAGAACGATAGGCGTGGGACACTTGTGTGTTGAAGATTTTTGGGAAGATGACAAAGAATATGAAGAAAAGTTTTTGATGACAATTTTAGAACATGACTTACAGACAGCAGTCAAAGGATCTAAAGAATTAATGGAAGAACATGGATGCTCCGACATAGATGATTTAGCTAAAGAAATTATAGTTGAAATGATTTTTCAATTGGGCAAGACAGGTGTCTCTAAGTTCCGCAACATGTGGAAAGCTTTATCAGAACTCAATTATGTGGGTGCGAGTTTCGAAATGCTTGATTCGAAATGGGCAAAACAAACTCCCAACAGAGCTAATGGCATGGCAAATCTTATGAAGGGAATAGGTTAGTGGATATCATAAAAATAATTGACTATACAAAAAAAATAATAAAAACTAGACAAGAACAAGTTAATGACGTTATAAGCAAGGGTGTAAAAGATTTTGAAGAATATAAATATCTTCTTGGGAAATTACACGGATATAACGACATAACACAGGAACTCACGGACCTGCTAAAAAAACAGGAGCACTATGACGAAGACGACTTTAATTAAACCTAGACCCGCTAATATAATAGATATTAACGAAAAACCTTACAAAACAAAAAAAGAAGTAGAAAAAGTTCCAGAGCCTACAGGTTTTAGAATTGTTTTATTTCCTTTACTCCTACAAAAAAAGACTAAAGCTGGATTACATTTAACAGATGAGACTGTAGCAGAAGCACAGGTATCAACAAATGTTTGTAAAGTTTTAAAAGTAGGCCCCGATTGCTACAAAGACAAAGATAGATTTCCAAATGGCGCTTGGTGTAAAGAAGAAGACTGGGTACTTATTACTAAATATGCGGGATCAAGAATTCGTATCGATGGTGGTGAGCTTAGAATAGTGAATGATGATGAAATACTGGCGGTCATTGATCATCCAAAAGATATACTGCCAGCGAGTTTATTTTAGGAGAATAGTATGGCTGAAGAAAAATTAATACCATTAGACACTTCTGGAAACGACGTTGAGATTACATTGAAAGAAGAAGATAGCAAAGAAGATATAGCTGTTGAGGAAAGTAATATTAGGGAAGTTCCAAAAGAAGAAACACAAATTGAAGTTCAGGAAGAAAAGCCTGAAGAAACAAAAGAAAATAAAGATGAACTAGAAGAGTATAGTGCTACTGTTAAAAAACGTATTGATAAGCTTACCCGCAAAATGCGTGAAGCAGAACGTAAAGAACAGGCAGCAATAGAATATGCTAAAAAAGTTCATGAAGAAAATCAAAAATTAAATACAAGATTTACTAATAGTAATAGTGCTTACGTAGATGATATTACAGCACGAGTTACTTCTCAAATTGAATCTGCAAAATCTAATTTAAAAAATGCTATAACAAATGGAGATGTTGATGCTCAAGTGCACTATCAAAGAGAGATAGCTGCTTTAACTCAAGAAGAAGATAGAGTTAAAAGAGAAAAAATAAAACTAGAAAAAAACAAAGAGGTCAAAGAGACGCCTGTTAACACAGCCCCTTCTCCAAGACCCGCTCCTAAACCAGATCCTAAAGCTGTTAAGTGGGCTGAAGATAATCCTTGGTTTGGTGAAGATCAAGTAATGACTTATGCAGCTTATGGCTTGCATCAACAATTAACTGATCAAGAAGGATTTGATCCTTCATCTGAGGAGTATTATGAAGAAATAGACAAAAGAATTAAAAAAGAGTTTCCCAATCGCTTTAAAGATAGTAAAGTAGAGGAAAATAGTAGTAATGGAAAACCCGTCCAAGCCGTTGCTTCTGCAAATCGATCGACTAAAACTGGACGCAAAGTTGTGAGACTCACACCCTCACAGGTTGCAATAGCAAAGAAACTTGGTGTGCCACTTGAAGAGTACGCAAAACACGTGAAGGAGGCGTAAATGACTGATTCAAATAAAAAAACAACTTCACGCAAAAACGAAACCCGTGAAGTAAACGCTCGTAAAAGAGGTTGGGTTCCACCTTCTAACTTAGAAGCCCCTGAACCGCCCGAAGGTTATCACCATAGGTGGGTAAGGTTTGAATTTAGAGGAATGACAGACGATAAGAATGTCACTTCTAGAATCAGATCAGGTTATGAACCTGTGAGAGCAGATGAATATCCTGATAGACTAGACCTACCGGTATTATCCGATGGTAAGTTCAAAGGCATTATAGCAGTTGGTGGATTAATGTTAATGCGTTGCCCGATTGAGGTTAAAGAAGATAGAGATGAATATTTCGCTAATTTAACTAACGATCAACAGCAATCCGTTGACAACGATCTTATGAAGGAAGAGCACCCTTCCATGCCTATTTCGAAAGAAAGGCAATCTCGGGTTACATTTGGCGGTGGAAACAAAAAATCTTAATGGTTAAGATCTATGTTACACCAACATTGTCTAAAGGAGACAAATTATGGCTAATATAGATGCAGCTTTTGGTCTTCGTCCTTACGAAAGATCAGGCTCAAATTATAATAACCAAGGCGTTAATGCGTATCCTATTAATTTTGAAGGCTCAAGTAGTGGAACAACAAGTTTGATTTGGACTGGAACTCCAGTCATCCCTCTAGCTAGCGGATTAATAGATGTACCTGGCGCTGCGGCAGGCGGTACTGTACCTTTGTTAGGTGTCTTCATGGGTTGTAAATACATTGCAACTGATGGAACTCCAACATGGGCACCATACTGGCCTGGATATGCGGCAATCAAGCCGTCAACAGAAGCTATAGCTTATGTAGCAGATAACCCTCACGCATTATTCGTTATTAATTGTAACGGAGCAATGCCTGATTCAAATCTGTTTATTAATGCTAACTTCGCAACAGCAATTACTGGAACTAATACTTCTGGTTACTCTTTAGGAGAACTAGATGTAGGAACAGTAAATACTACTGCTTCATTAAATATGAAAGTTGTAGGTTTTGATGACGAAGCTTCAGTAGCAGAAGGTGCAGTTGATAAAACTGCAGCAGGTCGATTAGCGATCGTAAAACTTAACGTTCATTTTATGGACTCAACATCAGGAATATAGGAGATTAGGATATGGCTATTAATAGAGCACAGCTTGCCAAAGAACTAGAACCTGGTTTGAACGCCCTGTTCGGTTTGGAGTACGCACGCTACGAAAACGAAGCAGCTCAAATTTTTGAGCAAGAAACAAGTGATAGAGCTTTTGAAGAAGAAGTTATGTTAGTTGGATTCGGACAAGCAAATGTAAAAGCAGAAGGATCAGCAGTTGGTTTTGATACCGCTTCTGAATCTTTTACTGCTAGATACACTCATGACACAATTGCACTAGCATTTGCGTTAACTGAGGAAGCTGTCGAAGATAACTTGTATGATACTTTATCTGCTCGTTACACAAAAGCCCTAGCAAGATCTATGGCTTACACGAAACAAGTAAGAGGCGCTAACGTATTAAATAATGCGTTTTCAGTCACTGGTGGAGACGGAGTTACTTTAGCTAACACTGCTCACCCAACAGCACTTGGTGGTACCTTCTCAAACAGAAGTGCTACTGACGCTGACCTTACTGATGTTTCATTAGAACAAGCGATGATTGATATTGCTGGTTTTATCGACGAAAGAGGCTTAAAAATTGCAATGAAAGGACAGAAATTAATTATTCCTGTTAACATTCAATTTGTAGCTGATAGAATCTTAGAGTCTACTCTAAGAGTTGGTACTGCTGACAACGACATTAACGCTCTGAAAAACATGGGTATGCTACCAGGTGGTTACACAGTTAACCATTATCTAACAGATACGGATGCATATTTCATTAAAACAGATTGTCCTAATGGATTTAAACACTTCACAAGAGCTGCCCTTGCTACTGGCATGGAAGGCGATTTTGATACAGGAAACATGA